>Ga0209906_100012_pt1:0-52500 | contig 530434 bp, 520 predicted proteins | sample FECB24metaG_FD_188303 | JGI IMG/M metagenome (GOLD analysis project Ga0209906, IMG submission 188303) | Cyanobacterial communities from the Joint Genome Institute, California, USA from Joint Genome Institute, California, USA - FECB-24 metaG... ...
CCCCCGCCTCCTGCTCCCGCAGGATCGCAATGATCTGCTCTTCGGTGAACTTCGATCTCTTCATGTCCGGTCCTCTCCATGGGCCGGACTCTAGCATCAGATGGACGAGGTATCGGGGGTCAGAGCACAGCCAATGCCGAGGTAGCGCCGAGGCAAAAGCAAAAGCCCCGCCGTGGTTCGGCGGGGCATTTTGCAACGCCTTGGGGGCAATGGGTTTTTTGGTTGCGGGGGCAGGATTTGAACCTGCGGCCTTCAGGTTATGAGCCGAACCCGTTGATTGTTCCTGCCTCTTTTGATTTCAACAACTTAACGGACAAGCCTTTGACATGACAGATTTTTCTGCCAGAAACTGTTCTGTTTCGGCGTCATTCAGCGTCTCTCGGTGTTGCCCAACCAGCATCCGCGGGTTGACCAGACGTTGACAAGAGCACCAGATGAACCTTGCCGAAATGATCAGCATGAAATGCATCGGAGTGCTCCTGGTGCTGCTATAAGTTCAATACCGGTGATCGACTGCAGACCACCAAATGCTGCGATCCGCGAGTCATTGCCACATAAAGGTTCCGGGCGTCGAGGTCGTCTGCGTTAAGCACGACAGCGGCTTCTGCTTCCAAGCCTTTTAGTAGCAAGGTGCTGCCAACCGCCCGTTGCGGAAGAGGGCGGCCAACCATTCGATTCTGTTCTCGAATCCGGACGGCTGCGTCTTGAAAGGTTAGACCCTCTGTCCCCGCGCAGAGCTGGAGGGCCTTGATGCAAGCGCGAAAGACGGCAGGACGGTGCGGCGTGACGCCGACCTGTTTGCCGATCTCGACAAGGACATCGATCGCTCGTCGATGCGACGGATCACGGACAAACGCGAGCGCCACACTTTCGGCATCGGTCGGGTCGCGGCGCGCTGTGCCGCGCTGGAGCGATGAAACGCGCTGAACGAAGTCTGCCGCGCCCACATTTCGCATGACGCCTTGGGCGAACTCGGCGAGAAGTTGAAGTGCCAGGGGCGATGAAGGGTCAAAGCGTCTCGCGAACGCGACTAAGTCTTTCAAATCGACGGCTTCCACCGTCACTGCGCCAGGCGTCTGACTGGCGAACCGACGCTGACTATCAGGGCTCGTGCTTTCGCCGATGATAAGTACGCGACCATTCACGCTTGGTGGCCTGACCCTCGCTGCTTCTAGGCGCTTTTCATGGTCACTTGTTCCGTCGAGGTGGACCCATGTGACACTCGCTGGCGCGGTCCTGATATCAATAGGCTCTCCCCTTACCAGTCTGCCGCGGATCTCCAGAAGCCAATGTCCCAGCGGCTCAGCTCCCGCATTGATCCAACGCCAAGGCGTCGTGAGCTATCCTACCAACGGAAAGTAGCGGCAAACCTGCTCGTCCCAAGTTGCCAGATCATCGCCACCGAAGCCAAAGATCGCCTGCATGGGATCTCCCAGAACACAGGTTGGCAAGGTTTGGGCCGCATAGCCGACGACCGCGTGCTGGCGAACTGAACAGTCCTGATACTCGTCGACGATGAGCCGTGCATAGCTTGCCTTGAGCACGTCGGCGACGTGACCAGCCTTAAGTAGCTTTGCAGCTGCGACACGGATGTTCGGGTAATCCGTGCCCGGACTGGCCAAATTGAGAAGGTTTGGATCATGTCCGCTGCGGCGTGGGAACGTCGAGATGAGCCGCATCGCCCAGCCGTCGATTGTCGAGAGCCGATATGCCTTCGATGGGACGCCTGCTTTGTCAAGGCGACCCCTCAAGGCGACGACACCAGCGTTCGTATGGGTCAGAACGAGGATGGGCTTGTCGCTGCGATGCCGCGTTAATGCTTCCGCGATCAGGTGGGTCTTGCCACACCCGGCCGGTGCCGTCACGGTTCCTCGGTCTATTCCTAGCAGATCGATCTCAGGGGCCGGCATTGGAGCACCACGCGAAGATACCGTCGACGAGATCGCGGAAGCCAGCATCGGCGTGCTGCATGTCCGGGCCAACGATATCCCGCGCCACGTCTTCCATCCACGTGACCGACTTGAACCACCCAGCGCGTTTCGTTCGCGCTGCCGCCGCAAGCGCCGCTCTACTCTCCAAGAGGAGAGGCCCTGCTTCTGCCTCCGCGAGGATTGCGGCCAAATCCTTGGTATTCTTACTGGCAGATTTGATGTGGTCGTTTACCAAATCCCCACCATGGAGATCGATTGCGCGAGCCAGGAGTTTACCGACCCCATCGTCGGACAGGCTCAGGAACAGTTCGTCTTCCAAGGCACGCCCGTCACGCCACGCAATTACTTTGCCGCCCTTGGCGATGAAGCCGTCCTCTACTGCAGCCGTAGGCTTCTTGTCGTCGTCGCGAACAACGGCAGCTCGATACCCCAGCCCCTGGAAAGCTTCCCCTCGTGCAAAAGGCCGATCGGAATCGCCGCCGCCGCAGTCCACCAATGCGGTTCCCAGTGCTGTGATGGCGTCCTTCCCCTGCGCTGTCCTGTATTGGTCGAGACCCCGCACCAGACCGACCTCGCTTGCGCCTTCACAGACAATCACTGAGGGCGCAAGGAAGGCATCTGGGTAGAGCCGGATCGTACTCTGAACGCCGTCGGCAGTACCGACCTCCAACACTTCGTGGCGATCCCCAGACCGTCGCGCCACGAACAACTGGCTGCCGGAAAGCTCGCGCAGGGCGACCGGCGAATGCGTCGTCATGAAAACCTGGAGTGGTGGTGTCTTCTCTTTCGCGCCGAGCGACCCGAGAAGTCGGATAATGCGGTGCGGTTCGAGCCCATGTTCCAGCTCGTCAATCAGGATCACCGTCGACTGCGCCGCCGCCTTTCGCTGGAGACCAGCGATCAGCAGTCGGGTAGACCCGATGCCCAGTCCCCTGAGCCGGATGCCACCCTCATCATGCAGCGAAATCGTCCCGCCACTGAAGGACACTGAGTGCGTATCAAGCATCGCCTTGATATTCTCACCTATCGGGATGCCCAGTTCCTTGGCCGTCGCAGCCACGATCAAGAGCGTCTCGCCCAGTTGCCCTTGGGCCTCTTCACCAAAGGCCGCCCTGGCATCCCTTGCTGCCTTCGCCAAAGCGGCGGAAGCATCGGCGCGCTCTTCTGAGACCCGGTTTAGCACCGAACCACGCCGCCAACCCAAATGGTAATCCGCCAGTGCGCCGATCCGAGTTGGTGCGAGCCGAACCCGGTCCCCCCAACTGAGATTTCTTACAAGGCCTTGTGCTTCCGCTCTCTCTGAGACCAGCGTCCAGCTTGGCTCCAGATCACTTGCGACCTTCAGCTGCACACTCAGGACGGTTTCGGCGTCCTTTTCTGGCTCGTCCTCAATCCTTCCGGTACCAGGGTCGAAGGCCCGGACGAACATCCCATACGCATCAAGGTTCTTTAGTCCATCTTCGAGTTCGCCCAAGGTTACTGTGATCGTAATTGGTTTCTCGACATCCAATTGATGAAAATCAGCGTCGGTAAATTGAATGTTTCGACGCGCACCTAAGCAAAAATCGATGGCGTCGAGAATCGAGGATTTCCCACTGTCACCCGGACCGATTATGCAATTAATGCCTGGCGATGGCAGCCAAACTAGGTCCTTTATGCCCCTGAAGTGACTGATTTCAACGGACCTGATTCTTGCCACCAACATCACTCCCAAGAGCAGACAATTCGATAACGGGCGCCTAGACGGTACTGGCCGATGGACGCGGCATCAAGCCTTCAGCATCTCCGACTGCAACCTATGGCAGAGCGCAGAGGTCGGGTCTCTCAGGTGTTTAGCATCCAGCATGGCAGGGCCGGTCTCGGGATCACGAGCGATGCATGCCGATGATCGGGCGGCGATTAAATCGTCGGCGCAGGCGTCGGTATTGGACCGCCGGTTCGCCTCCCCTGCGTGGTCGGCCAGTTCGCCCAGCTCTTTGTTTTTCCTGACCGGAACGCCCCTCCCCACCCCAGTTCCACCTTCCGCCTGTATTCCGGTCCCCGCCTTGTGGTCCGACTTGATAGTGGCGCGGGTCTACGCCTGTGTCGTCGGGCAAGGAGGCGGGATGGATGGTCAAGAGACTGAAACTGAATGAGAAAACCCTGCGCGAGGCAGAGCCGAAGCCCGGCGCCAGCTATCAGATCTTCGACACGGAGGTGATTGGCTTCGCCGCCAGTGTGCAGGCGTCGGGTGCGCGGACCTTCACAATCGACTACCGGCACGCCGGGCGGCAGAGGCGGATGACCATCGGGCGCTGGCCGGATTGGAGCGTCACGGCCGCGCGCGAACGTGCCAAGGAACTGCGCCGCGCCATCGACGAAGGTCAGGATCCTCTGGCGATGCGCGACGAGTGGCGCGGGGCCCCGCGTGTCACAGACATGATCGACCGCTACATCGCCGAGCATCTGCCGAAACTGGCCAAGACCAATGCGGGCGACCAGGTCTCGATGCTGAAGAAGATGGTCGAACCGGCCTGGGGCAACCGGCTGGTGACGGAGATCACCAAGTCCGACGTCGCGAAGTTCCTCGATTTCGTGGCCGAGGGGCGGCCCCGTCCCTGCAAGGCAAAGCCCAACAACCGGGCCCGCAAACTGCAGGGTCACAAGCCCACCCCGATCCGCGCCAACCGAATGGGCGAGGTGCTGCGCAAAATGTTCACGCTGGCGGTGGAGTGGGAATGGCGGACGGACAACCCCGCGCACGGATTTCATCGGCGCATCGAACACGCCCGCGAGCGCTTCCTGTCGCCCGAAGAGCTGACCCGACTGGCGGCCGTGCTGGATGCGGCCGAGGATCAGCGTGCCGCAGCCATCATCCGCATGTGCATGCTGACCGGTGCCCGGGTGGGCGAGGTGCGCACCGCACGGTTCGAACAGCTCAACCTCGACTATGCCATCTGGTCGAAGCCTGCCTCGACCACCAAGCAGCGCAAGATCCACCGCGTCCCGATTTCGCAGGACGTAGCGGCCATCGTGCGGCTGCGCCAGCAGGCGGTGCCACGCGGGAACCCGTGGCTGTTTCCCGGCGACACCGTCGGCCAGCCCGTGCGGGAAATCCGCCGCTTCTGGGCCAAGGTGCAGAAGGACGCCGGGCTGGCCGACGTCCGCATCCATGACCTGCGCCACACCTTTGCCTCGCTTCTGGTCAGCGGCGGCGCGTCGCTGGAAATGATCGGCAAGCTCTTGGGCCACAGCCAGATGCAGACCACCCAGCGCTACGCGCACCTGATGGATTCGCCGCTACGTGCAGGTGTCGACACGGTGGCCAGCCTCCTGCGCCCGCGGCCGCGCCTTGTGCATGACGCGGCGCAGGACGGGGCCGACCTGCCGAAATCGGCCTGACCATCACGTGGCATCCTCGCCCCGCAACCTGCGCCATAGCGAGGACAGCCGCTTGCGGATGGTGCTCTCATCCGGCACTTCGCCCGACTTCGAGTTCTGCACGAACCAGTCCTGCACCAGCGACACCAACGCGGTCTGGGTGTCGGGCACGCCCTTTTCGAACAGGAACCACGTCAGCCACGCGTACATCGCGTCCCAATCGTAGCGCGGGCTGGCGCCGATGGTGGAGGCCGGGCGCCGCAGCAGATCGCGTTCCTCCTCGAAGGCCTGCAGCGTTCCGGAACCTAGCAGCAGGTCGGAGGACCGGACCAGCACCCCCTCGGCCGGGTCGGTGATCGTGAGCCAGGTCCTGCTGCCGAGCGGCATGACCCGCCTGAGCCGCGCCTGATCGTCGCTCGGACCCATCCGCCGGAACATCCCCATAAGTTCCGCCATCGGCACCTGAACCATCCCGGCCACCGTCTCCTCGCCGCAGAGGACGGGAGGAATGCCCGCCACCACATTCAGATGCCCCGCCGCCGCCCAGCCCGCCACATCGGCCGGAGGGCAACCCCAGCGCACGGCGATTTCGTAGATCGAGAAGAATGCGACGGGGGGCAGAGGCATCGGGAAACTCCTTTCAGACATGCGGCATCCTTCAGCCAGGGCCGTCGGCATGCAGGTTACAAATGACCAGCCGTGCCGAGCACGCGGGCCGCCTCAGAGTTCAGAGCATGTCGTCGAGGAAAACCGCCTGTATTTCGGAGGCACACCGTGACCGGCGTGCGCATCCGACTGCGTTCGTCTTTTCGATTCTTATGGACTGCTCGATCAAAAGTTTACGCATCCAGAAGGCGAGCGCGCAACCACAAACCTGTGATGCGCCACCCGAACAAAGAAAGAACCTGTGGATATCGTCGAGCGCCTGCGGAACCCGACCGGAACATCCCATTCCGGCAATTCCACTCCCCTCAGCACCGGCGAAACCGCCTGAACATCGGCCAGCAGGCCCTCCCCGGAGAGTGCGGTAACGCTGGCGCATAGATCGCCGCCCGGAACCGGCTCGGATGATGATCGCAAGGTCGCAATCCTAAAGTGATCCCGGCTAGCCGAAGCCACAAAACCCCAATGAAAACGGGGCGGAATAGGTTCGCCACCTTCAATTCCACCTTCCGCCTGTCTTCCGGTCCTCGCGCTCTGCTTCGCTGAACCGACCCCCACCAGAGGGGTGCCGCGCGAATGGAGCAGCCGATGAAGGACATTCAGACCGATCCCGACGAGGACATCCCGGACCTGCTGGCCGACTGGATCAGCCGGGAGCAGTTGGCCCGCGCGCTGGGCCTGACGGCCGACACGCTGTCCCGGTGGGAAGCCCGCCGCCAGGGGCCGCCCTGCACACGCATAGGTCGAAAGACTTTCTACCGCCGCGCCGCCATTCAGGAATGGATCAGGGCTCAGGAACAGGCCCATCCGCTGCGCAAGCCGCGGGGGCGGTGATGACGATCCGCCCTCGCAGTTCCGCCTGGCCCGCCGACCGAGTGGCCGAGGCCCGCGCTGTGATCGCCGACGTCGCGCATCACAGCGATCTTCTCATCCGGCTCGCCTGCAATGTGCTCGCCCAGCATGGCGAGACGTCGGCCGAACGCGCCGATGCCCAGCGCCTGCTGGTCGTCGTCGATGCGCGGCGGCCGGTTCGGCGCGCCCAGCGCGAAGACCAGGGGAGGGCCGCTCGATGATGCGCCGTGGCACCCCCGAGGCCGATCTGCAGCGTGCCGTCGTGCAGGCGCTGCGCATCGCCCTGCCCCGCACCGCTATCATCCATCACTGTGCCAACGAGGTCACTGAGGCCGGGCCCCGCGGGGCGAAGCGCCAAGCGATCCTCGTCGGCATGGGCGTCCATGCAGGGTTCGCCGATCTGATGGTGATCTGCGGCGGCCGCGTTCTTTTCCTCGAGTTGAAGGCGCCAAAGGGGCGATTGCGGCCGGAGCAGGAGGCGTTCCGCGAGGCGGTGCAGGCGCAGGGGTTCGGCTGGGCGCTGGTCTGCAGCCTCGACGACGCGCTGGGCGCGCTGGCCGATCACGGCTTCACCACGCGCATCGCCCCTCCCCCGCGGAGGTCCGCGCCATGAGCCATGAGGCCACCAACTGGGCCATCAAGCAGCGCGGGCTGAAGCCGACGACGAAGATCGTGCTCTGGCACCTCTGCGACCGGTTCAACCCGGATTATGGCTGCTTCCCCTCCCAGGACCGGCTGGCGCATGACTGGGAAATCAGCCGGTCCACGCTGAACGATCACCTTGGCCAGCTTGAGGCCGTGGGCCTGCTGCGGCGGGTGCCGCGGCTCGACCCCGTGACCAAGCGCCAGCTGCCCACCCGCTACATCCTGGGGTTCGAGCCGGGGTTCACACCCGTTGCTGTGGTACCGTGTCCGGAAACCGGACACGGGGAGGAGGGCGGCGCAGAAAGGCTCGACGATGCCGATGTTTGCGACGTCGGCGGCATGGCCGATGCCTTGCCGTGTCCGGATTTCGGACACGGAGTTGGGACCGGAGCCGTGTCCGATTTTCCGGCTGACCCGTGTCCGGAAAATGCCGAAAGCCGTGTCCGGATTTCGGACACTAACCCTGTAAGGGAACCTCTAAGTAAACCAGTAAAGGAGGAGGAGGGCGCGCTGGCGCGCGCGGCAATTTCCGATCAGGTTTTCGGGGACCTGCTGACAGCGCTGGGCCTCGACACCGCCGCCCTGCCCGGCTGGTGGCAGGGCTGGCCGCCCCGCCTGCACATCCAGCGCTGGCGCGACGAGCTGGGGCTGACCGAGGCGGAGATCATCGCTGCGGCCGAGGCCAGCCGCGAGGAGCACCCCGAACCGCCCGATGGGCCGAAGGCGCTGGACCGCGTCATGCAACGGGCGGCCCAGCGCAAGGTCGAGGATGCCGGTCGCAAGCGCCGGAAACCCAAGGCGGCCCCTGCCCCGGCCACCAAGCCGATCACCGACCTCCCCGCCTTCTACGCCGATCTGGTCAACTCCGAAGGTTACCTGCCGGTCAGTGCGATCAGCAACACGATGCGCGATGCCATGCTGGCCCGCGGGCTGGTCACGGCCGAACGCCTGCGCGAGCGCGGGGTGCGGTGAATGGCATGGTGTCACGTCCCCGGCACGGATTGTCCCTCTGCGCAGGCGGCGGAGGCCTTGATCTGGGCCTCATGCTCGCTGAACCCGGCTATCACACCCGCGCCTTTGTCGAGTGGGAGGACTGGCCGCGCGCGGTCCTCATCGCCGCCCAGCGCGCAGGGTACTTCGCCAAAGCCCCGATCTGGACCGACCTGCGCAGCTTCGATGCCCGGCCGTTATGCGGGGCCTTCGATGCCGTGCTCGCAGGCTACCCTTGCCAGCCCTTCAGCGCGGCCGGAAAGCGCGGCGGCGCCGACGATCCCCGTCAACTCTGGCCCGACGTCGTCCGCGTCATCCGCGAATGCCGCCCCGAATGGGTCTTCCTCGAAAACGTCGCCGGGCATGTCACCCTCGGCCTTGAAACCGTCCTGCGAGAGCTTTGGGGATTGGGCTACACGCCTGCGGCGGGCCTGTTCTCGGCGGCAGAGGTCGGCGCGCCGCACGAGCGGCTGCGTATCTTCATCCTGGCCCACACCGATGAGCCTGCATCCAGGCACTGGCAGCTACAACCCGGCCGGGAACAGCGACTTCACGAGGAAGGCGGAAGCGCTGGCGCTGGGCATCGCGAAGGCCCTGCCGAAACAGTGGCCTACCCCGGCGGCACAGAACTGGAAGGGGTCGAGCGAGGCCAGCGTCACCCGCAGCGACGGGAAATCCCGGATGGACCTGCTGCACTATCGGGCGGAACAGGGCTTCATCCGCCCGGCCCCACCGACCTTGCCGGATGGACCGCGGTCCTCGCCGCACGCCCCGATCTCGCGCCCGCTCTGGGCTTCGATGATTGCCTCGCATGGGCGCGCCGTCTCGCGGCGGATCCTGAAGGGCCGGTCGCGGCGGCGGCTGAACCCGCTCTTCGTCGGATGGCTGATGGGCTGGCCCATCGGGCACGCGCTCTGCGCCTGCTCGGCAACGGAGTTCACCCTCTGGCAGCGGCACATGCGTGGCGCTCTCTCGCAGCTGCCCATGGCCTCCGGCCCGTGGATCTGGCGGCCGTCCGATGCGGCCAAGCGCCCGGCGCAGTTGGATTTCCATGAAGGATTGCAGCCATGAGTTTCCACGGCCGCGTCAGCGCCAACAAGGTCAAGCGCGCGCTGGGCGTGCAGGCCGCACTGGAATGGGCGTTCCGGATAGAACAGGCGCAGCTGGAGCTTCCGTTGCCCGCGGACGTCACCGAGGAAGGTTTCGGCTTCGGCCTGGAATACGTCCTGCTGCAACGGGCCGTGCTTGGCTGCAAGATCGACGGCGGCCAGCACAAGATCGGCGGCTACACCCACGAGGACGCCGAGGTGATCGCCGCCACCGTCGCCGGAATCCCCGACAGCCTCGGTGGCAAGCGCATGGCGATCCGCGTCGCCGAACTGGCCCGCGCCGGGCTGGCACCCGACTGGATGCCCGGTGCCGTCCCGCGCTGCGTGCCAACCATCGTGAAGCAGAACCAGCACGGCACGCATGTGGGCACCATCGTCGTCGGCACCGAGCGCGTCCGCGTGCGCGGCCCGGGCGCGCGCGCCACATGGAAAACCATCGACATCCTTGCCTGCCCGGTCACGTTCTCGCCCCATCCACAGCAGATCGAAGCCGCCCGGCGCGGATATGACGACTGGTGGCAGGCGCTGGGCTGGGTGCGCGAGGGGCTGATCGCGGGCGGGATGCTGCGGGAGGTCGAGGTGACGGCTGCGATGCCGAAGGCGCGGCCTTGGGAAAGAACCCCGCCAAGCCGCTGTTAACGGCTGGATTTCGCCCTCCAGCTGAAATACCGTCTGGAAAAGACTTGCCGGGGGGCAGATTTCACAATGGCATCAATAGACAACGGCTCCGACCTCGGCATTGAAGCCGCCCTTTTCAAAGCCGCCGACAAGCTGCGCGGCAACATGGAGCCGTCGGATTACAAGCACGTCGCCCTCGGCCTGATCTTCCTCAAGCATATCTCGGACGGGTTCGAGATGAAGCGCCAGGCGCTGCTGGCCGAATACCCCGAGGGCGCCGAGGATCCCGACGAATACCTCGCCGACAACATCTTCTGGGTGCCGCAGGAGGCGCGCTGGTCGCACCTTCAGGCCAGCGCGAAGCAGCCCAGCATCGGCAAGCTAATTGACGAAGCGATGATCGCCATCGAGAAGGTCAACCCCTCGCTCAAGGGTGTCTTGCCCAAGGACTACGGCCGCCCCGCGCTGAACGCCGTCATGCTGGGCGAACTGATCGACCTGATCTCAGGCATCGCGCTGGGCGAGGGCAGGGACAAGGCGCGCGACCTGCTGGGTCGGGTCTACGAATACTTCCTCGGCCAGTTTGCGGGCAGCGAGGGCAAGCGCGGGGGTGAGTTCTACACCCCCCGCTCGGTCGTCCGCGTGATGGTCGAGATGCTGGAACCCTACAAGGGCCGCGTCTATGACCCCTGCTGCGGATCGGGCGGCATGTTCGTGCAGTCGGAAAAGTTCGTCGAGGCGCACGGCGGCCGTCTGGGCGACATCGCCATCTACGGGCAGGAGTCAAACTACACCACCTGGCGGCTGTGCAAGATGAACCTGGCCGTGCGCGGGATCGACGCCGACATCCGCTGGAACTCCGAGGGCACCTTCCACAAGAACGAACTGCCCGACCTGCGCGCCGACGTGATCCTGGCCAACCCGCCCTTCAACATCTCGGACTGGGGCGGGGAGCGGTTGCGCGAGGATGCGCGGTGGAAATACGGCATCCCGCCTGCGGGCAACGCCAACTTTGCCTGGTTGCAGCACATCCTGCACCACCTGTCGCCCACCGGCACGGCGGGGGTGGTGCTGGCCAATGGCTCGATGTCCTCCACCCAGTCGGGCGAGGGCGAGATGCGCAAGGCCATGATCGAGGGCGAGGTCGTCGATTGCATGATCGCCCTGCCGGGGCAGCTGTTCTATTCCACCCAGATCCCGGCCTGCCTGTGGTTTCTGGCGCGTGACAAGTCGAACGGCATCGCACGCGACCGCAAACTGCGCGACCGGCGCGGCGAGGTGCTGTTCATCGACGCGCGCAAGCTGGGCTTCATGGTGGACCGCACGCGGAAAGAGTTTTCGGATGCCGACATTGCCCGCATCGCCGAGACCTACCACGCCTGGCGGCTGGGCGAGGGTTATGCCGATGTGCCCGGCTTCTGCAAATCGGCGAGCCTGGAGGAAATCCGGTCCAACGGCCATGTCCTGACCCCCGGCCGCTATGTGGGGGCCGAGGCGGTGGAGGAGGACGCAACACCTTTTGCCGAGCGCTTCGCGGCACTTCAGGAGCAACTGGAGGCGCAGTTCGCGGAAGGAGAGGAACTGACGGCGACCATCCGGGAGCGGCTGGCGGGGGTGTCGCCTTGACCGACTATCCGACTCGTCCCCTGCGAGAATTTGCGCGACTATTTTCTGGGGGAACGCCGTCAAAGTCCAATCCGGCCTACTGGGGGGGCGCAGTTCCTTGGCTAACACCAAAGGATATGTCGCGGTTCGATGGCACGACCCAAGACAGCGTGACGGAAGAAGCAATTGGGAACGGAACGCGCGAAGCACCGGCTGGTAGTATCTTTATCGCCGTTCGCGGCATGTCTTTACACAATGAAATACGTATCATCCGACCGACCGTGCGCATGGCCTTCAATCAGGATGTAAAGGCTATTTCGCCCGACGCCTCCGTTGACGGGCGGTTCTTGCACTATGCCATGCTTGCGCGTGTGCCAGACCTTCGAGATGCTGTAGAGGCGGCGGGTCATGGAACCGGCGTCCTTCCCACAGACCGTTTGTCCGATTTACCGATCCCGGCTCTGCCCCTCCCCGAACAACGCGCGATTGCCGCCACCCTCGGGGCGCTGGATGACAAGATCGAGTTGAACCGGAAGATGAACGCCACGCTCGCGGCCATGGCGCGGGCGCTGTTCCGCGACTGGTTCGTCGATTTCGGCCCCACCCGCGCCAGGATGGAAGGCCGCCCCCCCACCCTCTCCCCCGACCTCTGGCCCCTCTTCCCCGACCGGCTGGATGACGAGGGCAAGCCGGAGGGGTGGGAAGTGTTCCGGCTGGGCGACCTCGCCGATCATCACACCCGGACCATTTCGCCGTCGGATAACCCGAGCGAGCTATTCGACCACTTCAGCCTGCCCGCATTCGACAAGGGCCAGAACCCTGCGCTGGATCGTGGGGCGACCATCAAGAGTAACAAGACGCTGATTCCAGCCAGCGCTATTCTGCTGTCCAAGCTCAACCCAGAAATCGCGCGAGTCTGGCTTCCCGAGGCACCAACCGGCCATACGCAGATCGCTTCCACCGAGTTTCTGGCCTACACCGGAAAGAATGGTGTTGGCCGGGGGTTGTTGTTCTGCCTGTTCAGCGACGATGGCTTTCGCGGGATGTTGCAGGCGATGGTGACTGGCACGTCGAAAAGTCACCAGCGCATTTCTCCGCCCGACCTGCTTCGGCGCGAGGTCCTGATCGGGAATGCCAAGATGTTCCGATGCTTCGAGGACGTGGTAAGCCCACTTCTGGACCGCGTCTTGGCCAACCGATCCGAATCCCGCACCCTCGCTCAGGCCCGTGACCTCTTGCTGCCAAGGCTCATGTCGGGCGAGTTGCGGGTGGCCGAGGCCGAGCGCCTGGCCGAAGAGGTGGCGTGATGAACGAGGGGGTTGCGGCCCTGTTGGGGGCTATTGTGGGTTCGGGGATCGTCGTTGTTCGCGAATGGCTGGCCAGTTCGGCAGACAGTCGCAAGCGTGCGAAATACCTCGCCGTTCGCGTCGTGATCACGCTGGACAGGTTCGTTGACCAGTGCGCGGTCGTTTCGCTCGACGACGGGTATCTTGAAGGGAACTGCGACGAAGCAACGGCGACCACCGAAGCGCCCTCGCCCATCAGCTTCCCCGAAGACGTGGACTGGCGCAGTATCGATCACCAACTGGCCTACGATCTGCTTTCGCTCGGCAACAAGCAGCACGACGCCCAGCAGGCGATCAATACGGCGGCCGATTACGCCTCGCCCCCTGACTACAGCGAGTATTATGAAACCAGGCGCTACAGATATGCCCTTCTCGGGCTGGAAGCCGCAAGACTCGCCCGCATCCTTCGGGATACGCATGATCTTCCCAGAAGAACCTTCGGCGAATGGAACCCCGAAAGCAAACTGGAGGAGACACGCAAAGAGATTGAAGCGGAACGGGAAAAGGACAAAGCGCTTTCGTCCGAGCTGCTTTGAAAAGCCGCGTGCCAAGCCATACACTATCAAATTCGCCCACCTTTGAGATCAAACAGAATGAGCGCAGCCGAGATCGATCTGACCAACCTGAAACGCGCCATCGTCATGCGGCTCGACCGAGAGGCGAAAGAGCATTCCAAGGGCCACCAGAAGAGTTACGCAAACCGCTATTCGATGCGATCCGCGGACGGCGCCCTGATAGAGTTGATGTTCGAGAAGGGCGAGAAGTCCCCTGCCAATCTGTGGGTCAAAGAGGATTTCGTGCGGGACCTTCTGGATGGCAGCATCCCGTTCACGATTTCCCCCGCATCGAAGCTGTACCAGACCGTCAGCAAGACCGGCGAGAAGCAGTACGGACGTCACTCGGCGCTTGAGGACATGATGCAGCTTGGGAAGGCAGACCTGGTCTGTTTCGCCCTGCGGAGCATGGCGGACCTGGACCAGATTCTGGCTGTGCTGGCGCGGGTTACGAGACCGGTGCGCGCATGATAACCTTGACCGAAGTCAAAGCCGCCCCGCTCGATCACGCTGAATGGCAGGGGGATGTCTGCCTGACTGGTGCCGTTTCGGGCCTGAATGATTTCAAACCTGAGCGGGATGTCGGGTCGGAACAGATGGCGGAGGCGGTACGATGACCTGCCCGTGCATCACGCCGCTGCGTTGCGTTTTTCGCAACTGGACTCTTGACCTGGTGGAGAAAATGCCCACTTATGCCGTCATATCCCCCTCGGCGCTTCGGTGCCGGGGCGCGCGGCGGCCCCAGTGGCCGCTGCTGCTTTTTTGGGGGTTCGCATGAGAACCCATGTCTATGTCGACGGTTACAACCTCTACTTTGGTTGCCTCAAGAAGACTCCGCACAAGTGGTTGAATCCGCAAGCGCTTTGTAGCGCGCTGATGCCGCAGAACGACATCCGTGCCATCCGCTATTTCACCGCGCAGGTCAGCGGCACCCCGCATGATCCCGACCAGCCGACCCGCCAGCAGACCTATTTCCGGGCCCTGCGTACCCTGCCGCAGGTCAGCATCCACCTCGGCCATTTCCTGACCCACGAGGTCAGCATGCCCGACGCCGCCGACTGGCAGCGCGGAAGATACACCCCGCGGCGGGTGATGAAGACCGAGGAGAAGGGCTCGGACGTCAACATCGCCACGCATCTGTTGATCGACGCCTTCGATGATGCGTTCGACGTGGCAGTGATCGTCAGCAACGACAGTGACCTGAAGGAACCTATCTCGGTGGTTCGCAACCGGTTCTGCAAGACTATCGGGATTCTCAACCCCCAAGCCAAGGTCAGCCGCGCCCTGCAACCGTTGGCGCATTTCATCAAGCCGATCCGGCCAGGCGCCTTGGCGAACGCGCAGTTTCCGGCCGTGATGCAAGACGCCACGGGCCAGTTTCACAAACCGGCGCGTTGGTAGGGGATCGGAATGGCAACATTGACCGAAGCCGAAGTTGAAGCCGTCCTGCTCGATCAGCTCGGAGGGCTGGGTTACGCTCTGCTGAACGACGCGGTCTCCGGCCCTGATGGCAGCGCACCCGAACGGGCGGCGTATTCCGACACCATCCTGGCTGCGCGACTGCGGGATGCGATGGCCCGGCTGAACCCTCACATCCCCGAGGACGCGCGCGAGGATGCCCTTCGGCGGATGGTGGCCAGCGACCGACCCTCGCTGATTGAGGAGAACCGCCGCCTTCACCGCTTCATGGTCGAAGGTGTGCCGGTCGAATACCGGACAGACGATGGCCCGATCCGCGGCGATGCGGTGCGGCTGGTGGACCCGGAGGACGGGCTGAACGACTGGCTGGCCATCGCGCAGTTTACGGTCATCGAGAACGGCAACAACCGCCGCCCCGACGTGGTGGTGTTCCTGAACGGGCTGCCAGTGGGCGTGATCGAGGTGAAGAAGCCGGGGGCCGAGACAGCGACACTAAGTGCGGCCTTCAACCAGCTGCAGACCTACAAGGCGCAGATCCCGTCACTGTTCCGGGCCAATGCGGTGCTGGTGACGACCGACGGTATCCAGGCCCGCATCGGCTCGCTGACTGCCGATCTGGAACGCTTCATGCCGTGGCGCACGACCGATGGCGCCGATGTGGCGCCCAAGGGCGCGCCGGAAATGCCGGTGCTGATCGAGGGGGTGTTCGAACGCGGGCGGCTGCTGTCGCTGATGCGCGACTTCACGGTCTTCGGCGACACGCCCGGCGGGATTGCCAAGATCATCGCGGGCTACCACCAGTTCCATGCCGTTAGGAAAGCCGTGACTAGCACGGTGGAGGCCAGCACGTCGGGAGGCGACCGCAAGGCAGGGGTAATCTGGCACACGCAAGGATCCGGCAAGAGCCTGCTCATGGCATTTTACGCAGGGCAATTGGTCCGCGACCCGGCGATGGAGAACCCGACCATCGTTGTCATCACCGACCGGAACGACCTGGACGACCAGCTGTTCGGCACATTCTCAATGTGCCGCGACCTGATCAGGCAGACGCCGGTGCAGGCTGAAAGCCGAGAGGATCTGCAAAAGGCGCTGTCCCGCGCCTCGGGCGGGGTGGTGTTCACGACGATCCAGAAGTTCGCACCGGAGAAGGGCGAGGCCTATCCGCGGCTGACGGATCGGCGGAACGTGGTGGTGATCGCCGACGAGGCGCACCGCAGCCAGTACGGGTTCAAGGCGCGGATCGAGAAGACCGGCGAGATCGCCTACGGTTTCGCCAAGCACCTGCGCGACGCGCTGCCGAATGCTTCCTTCATCGGATTCACCGGCACGCCGATCGAGCAGGACGATGTGAACACCCCGGCAGTGTTCGGCCACTACATCGACATCTACGACATCAGTCGTGCTGTCGAAGACGGGGCGACGGTACCGATCTACTACGAAAGCCGCCTCGCGCGCATCGAGCTTCCCGAGGAGGAAAAGCCGAAGGTCGATGCCGAGATCGAGGAGCTGACCGAGGACGAAGCAGTCAGCGAACAGGAACGGCTGAAGCGGAAGTGGTCCACGGTCGAGGCGCTTGTCGGGGCAGAGAAGCGGCTGCGCATGGTTGCCGAGGACCTCGTCGCCCATTTCGAGGCGCGCGTGCAGGCGATGGACGGCAAGGCCATGGTGGTCTGCATGAGCCGCCGCATCTGCGTCGACCTCTACAACCAGATTGTCGCCCTTCGGCCAGACTGGCATTCCGACGACGACAATGCTGGGCTGGTGAAGATCGTGATGACCGGATCAGCCTCGGACCCGGAAGCTTGGCAACCCCATATCGGCAGTAAGGCCCGGCGCGACTTGCTGGCCAAGCGGGCGAAGGATCCGAAAGACCCGCTTAAGCTGGTGATAGTGCGCGACATGTGGCTGACCGGCTTCGACAGCCCCTCGATGCACACGATGTACATCGACAAGCCGATGCGGGGCCACGGGCTGATGCAGGCGATTGCCCGCGTAAACCGCGTATTCCGCGACAAGCCCGCGGGGCTGATCGTCGACTATATCGGCATCGCCCAGAACCTGAAGTCCGCGCTGGGCCAGTATTCCAAGGCGGACCAGGAACAGGCGGGGATCGACGAAGCGGAAGCTGTCGCCGCACTGCTTGAGCGGTTGGATGTCGTGCGCTCCATGTTCCATGGTTTCGACTACTCGGCTGGATTGACCGGCACCCCGCACCAGCGGCTCGTCGCCCTGGCAGAGGCGTTGAACTGGATCCTCGCCAGGCAGGACGAAGCCGCCCAGCGCGAAACCGACAAGGAGGCGAAGAAGGCAGCGCACCGCCGATACCCGGACGCAGTGCTGGCGCTCTCCAAAGCATTCGCCCTTTGCTCCGCCAGCGATACGGCCCGCGATGTCCGCGACGAGGTGGGCTTCTTCCAGACCGTGCGAGCCGCGATGGTCAAGGCGGTCGACAGTTCAGGTACGTCGGCAGCCGACCGCGACCTCGCAATCCGCCAGATCGTCAATGCTGCCGTCGCCTCGACCGAGATCGTCGACATTCTGTCGGCGGCCGGGCTGTCATCGCCGGACATTTCCATCCTGTCGGATGAGTTCCTCGCCGAAGTCGGCCAGATGGAGAAGAAGAACCTCGCCCTGGAGGCCCTGAGGAAACTGCTGAACGACGAAATCCGATCGCGCAGCAAGAGCAACGTAATCGAGACCCGGAAGTTCTCGGAGCGGCTTGAGGAAGCTATCGCCCGTTATCACACAAACGCCATCAGCACCGTTGAGGTTCTGCAGGAACTGATCGCGCTGGCCAAGGAAGTGCGCGAAGCGCGGAACCGCGGCGAAGAAACCGGGCTATCCGCCGAGGAAATCGCCTTCTATGACGCCCTTGCTGATAACCAGAGCGCGGTCGAAATCCTCGGTAATGATCAGCTTAAGATCATCGCCCATGAACTGCTCAAAGGGCTCAAGGCCAATGTCAGCATAGACTGGGCCCATCGAGACAGCGCTAGGGCAAGATTGCGAGTGCTCGTGAAGCGCATCTTGAGGAAGTATGGTTATCCGCCGGACCTCGAGGATGCCGCAGTGCGCGGTGTTCTGGCGCAGGCCGAGGCGATGCTGTCGGAAATGTCGGGGTCATAAATCGTGGATACCAAGCTGATCCGAGTTCTTCTATCACTTCTGGCCCTTGCGGCTGCTTCCCCTGCGCTTGGACAGAGCTTCTCCTGTCGAATTGGCACGCAGCCCGCATGCCTGGACTACGGTGACAAGGTCTGCTCGAGCAGCGGCATGTGCGTCGACCGTAACGCAGCCTGCTTCGATCAGTATCAGTGCAACTACGAGGGTTTCACCTGCAAATCAAACGTCACCGAATGCGTCGAAGCACATGACTCCCTGCTGCGAAAACACAATGAGCTGGTCGACGATTTCAATGAGAACCTTGAGATTGCCAAGAGGATGGCAGCGCGCTTGGACGACATCGAAAGCTGCCTGATCTATGCTAGTACCCTCGAGGCTGCGAAGCGATGTGCGCCATGAACCCGAAGCTGAAGATCATGATCATACGATGAAAACCGTGCCCCTAGCAGAAACAATTGGTCGGTTGCGATATTTTGGGGAGCAGTTTCTGCATGGCGCTTTTTAACTGGCTGTTCGGCCGCACCCCAAATTCGATCCAACAGAACCAGCCCGCACCCTTGGAGGAATTTCGGCCATCTCCGATCATCCGTGCTCCCGCCAGACCAGCATTATCGCACGCGGTCAGGGTGCCGGAGGGCAGCTTCCGCTTCGTCGCGCTGGATGTCGAAACCGCTTGCAGTGATGCCGCCAGCATCTGCCAGATCGGCCTGGCCTGCGTTCAACCCGACAACCAGATCCAGACCTTCTCCATGCTGGTCAATCCCGGCACCAGGTTCGACGCCTTCAACATCCAGCTCCATGGCATTGGCCCGGACCATGTTGCGGATGCACCGCGGTTCCCTGACGCCTTGGATGCTTTGCTCCCTTTGCTGTCGCGCCACCATCTCATCCAGCATAGCAACTTCGACAAGCAGGCAATGAATGCCGCCTGCAGTTTCTGCGGCATCGACGCCCCTGACCTGCGCTGGGCCGACAGCGTCCAGATCGCGAGACGGGCGTGGCCCGAGTTGAAGGGTAATGGCGGGCACGGATTGGCGAACCTCAAGCGAACGCTGAACCTTCAGTTCCACCACCATGATGCAGGCGAAGATGCCCGCGCAGCCGCATTGGTCGTGCTGCACGCCGAGCTTCATCTTCGCCTTCCGTTTGAAGAACTGATCAAACCGGCCGCCAGAAAGAGCTACTCAGCCGCGATCACCATGGACGGCGACCCGACAGGCGTACTGGCCGGGTCTGTGGTGGTCTTCACCGGCGCATTGGGCATGTCCAGAAGCGAAGCAGCCGAGCTTGCTGCCCGCGCAGGTATATCCGTGAAGGCGGGCGTGACCAAGGAGACGACCCATTTGGTTGTAGGTGACCAAGATTTGAGCGTGCTTGCCGGGCACACTAAGAGCAGCAAGCACCGGAAGGCCGAAGACATGCAGAGGGCGGGGCATCCCATTCGCATTATTGGCGAGAGCGCCTTCAAATCCCTCGTGGCTAAATCGAAAGCAAGCTGATCCCCCCTCCTCTGGTTCCTCCCCGGCGCCAAACGTATGCGGGGGGGCGCAGCGCGGCGGTTCGCTAGCGTGAGGCAGTTTCACCGGGGAAGCCAGGCGGAAGCCACCTTGCGACCTGATGCCGGAATTCGTGAGTCAGATCAGCGGCTTGCGGAATCGGGAGCTGGCCGGGGTGGATTCCCGGCGGGAAGCCAGGGAAGCCACCTCCGGGGAAGCCAGGTGGGCGGAAGCCACCACGGGAAGCCAATTCATTAGAAGCCGTTGAATCCGCTTCACTTTTCTGGTTGACAGACCTGCCCCCATTGACCTACCCCTTGATCATCGAAGAATTGTGCCCGGAGGAACCCCCTCGCGTGCGCTTTTCATTTCCCCTCCCCCACATCCCGAGCCCCATCCCATGGACCTCGTCTTCGCGCCGAGCCAGGTTGAATCCTGGCCGATTGCCCGGCTGCGCCCCTATGTCCGCAATGCCAAGATGCACGGCGACGACCAGGTGGCGAAGATTGCCGCCAGCATGGCGAAATTTGGCTGGACCGTGCCCTGCATGGTGGCCGACGACGGCGAACTGATCGCGGGCCACGGCCGGGTGCTGGCTGCCACGATGCTGGGGCTGACCGAGGTGCCGGTGATCCGGCTCAGCCACCTCGACGAGGCGGAACGCCTGGCCTACCGGATCGCCGACAACAAGCTGACGGAACTGGGTGAGTGGGACGAAGCCCTGTTGCGCGACGAGATCGCGGGGCTGCTGGCCGAGGATTTCGACCTGACGCTCTTGGGCATCAGCGACGATGACCTCGACGCGCTGCTGCGGGATCCGGAGGCGCTGGGCGGCGATGGGCCGGTCGAGGGCGAGGACGATGTTCCGGAGCTGCCGGTCACGCCAGTGTCGGTGCACGGCGACCTCTGGCAGCTGGGCGCGCACCGGCTGATCTGCGGCGACAGCACAGCGGCAGATGTGGTCGGGCGGCTCCTTGGCGATGTCCGCCCCCTGTTGATGGTCACCGATCCGCCCTATGGCGTTGAGTACGATCCGTCCTGGCGCAACCAGGCGGGCGCGGCCAAGACCAAACGCACCGGCAAGGTGCTGAACGACGACCGCGCCGACTGGCGCGAGGCCTGGGCGCTGTTCCCCGGCGATGTCGCCTATGTCTGGCACGGCGCGTTGCATGCCGGGACTGTGGCCGACAGCCTGGAGGCTGCGGGCTTCGCCATTCGCTCGCAGATCATCTGGGCCAAGGACCGGCTGGTCCTCAGCCGCGGCGATTACCACTGGCAGCATGAACCCTGCTGGTATGCGGTGCGCGCCAAGGGCAAGGGCCATTGGGCGGGCGACCGCAAGCAGACGACGCTGTGGCAGATTGCCAATCGGGATCAGGATGCCGACACCGTGCACGGCACCCAGAAGCCGGTCGAGTGCATGCGGCGGCCAATCCTGAACAACTCCAGCCCCGGCCAGGCGGTCTATGAACCCTTCATGGGATCCGGCACCACGCTGATCGCAGCCGAAGCCACGGGCCGCGTTTGCCTCGGCGTGGAACTGAACCCGGCCTATGTCGACGTCGCCATCGAGCGCTGGCAGTCCTTCACCGGTCAGGAGGCTGTTCTGGCGGACACCGGCGAAACCTTCGCCGCCCTGAAGGCCAAGCGGCTCGCGGCATGAACGCGCCCCTCCTGACCGGCCAGATCGAACATTGGCCCCTGGCCCGCCTCAAGCCCTACGCCCGGAATGCCAAGACCCACGACGCCGACCAGGTCGCGAAGATCGCCGCGAGCATGGCCGAGTTCGGCTGGACCGTGCCCTGCCTCGTCGGGGCCGACGGCGAGTTGATCGCAGGGCACGGCCGCGTCCTGGCCGCAGCCCAGCTGGGGCTGGCCGAGGCACCCGTCATCGTGCTGGGTCACCTGACCGAGGCGCAGCAGCGCGCGTACCGGATCGCCGACAACAAGCTGACCGAACTGGGCGGGTGGGACGAGGCACTCCTGCTCGAGGAACTGCGGGGGCTCATGGCCGAGGACTTCGACCTCGGGCTGCTCGGGATCCCCGAGGACGAGCTGGACGCTCTGCTGCACGGTGCCGACGACCGCGCGGCCATCGACGATGACGCTGCCGATGCGATCCCGGAGGTTCCGGCCGATCCGATCACGCGCCCCGGCGATATCTGGGCGCTCGGGCATCACCGCCTGATCTGCGGCGATGCGACCGACCCGGCCGTGGTGGCGCGGCTGATGGACGGGGCGCTGGCGGCGCTGATGTTCACCTCCCCGCCCTACGCCCAGCAACGCGACTATGGCGCGGCGAAGGAGAAGGTGGGCGATTGGGGTGCGCTGATGCAGGGCGTCTTCGCCGCAGCGCCCGTCACCGCCGATGCGCAACTGCTGGTCAACCTCGGCCTTGTCCATCGCGATGGCGAATGGATACCCTATTGGGAAGGCTGGCTCGACTGGATGCGCGCGCAGGGCTGGCGGCGCTTCGGCTGGTATGTCTGGGACCAGGGGCCCGGCCTGCCCGGCGACTGGAACGGCCGCCTCGCCCCGTCCCACGAATTCATCTTTCACTTCAACCGCCAGCCGCGAAAGCCGAATAAGACGGTGGAGAGCAAGCACGCGGGCGAAACCCTCGGCGGCGGCGGGCTGCGCGGGGCCGACGGCACGGTCCATCGCAAGACCAGCACCGGCAACGCGATCCAGAGCCACCGCATCCCGGACAGCGTCTTCCGGATCATGCGCCACAAAGGGGGCTTGGGCGCAGCCGGATCGCACCCGGCCGTGTTTCCGGTGGCGCTCGTCGAGGCGGTGCTGGAGGCTTTCACCGATCCCGGCGACCTGGTGTTCGAACCCTTCTGCGGCTCCGGAACCCAGCTGATCGCCGCCGAACGTACAGGGCGGCGCTGCTGCGCGGTAGAACTGGACCCGGCCTATTGTGACGTGGCGGTGCGCCGGTGGGAGATGGCGACGAGGCGGAAGGCCACAATCAGACCACTGACTCGTCCGTCTGGCTGAAGCAAGACCGGAAGCCAAAGGACCGGACACCGCAAAAAAGATTGCCTTCCATATTGCTATGATTAAGATACCCGCACCAGAGCATCTTCCGCGGGAAAAGCGACATGATTGATTTCAACAACAAAGCGTTCTTCAAAATGAAGCAGGACCCAGAATATGCCTCAAAAGTATCGGCCCTGTTAATTGATGGCGAAGAAGTAGTGGCCTCTTTCAAATCAATGCGCGACGGCGTCGTCTTTACAAACAAGAGAATTATTGCGGTCAATGTTCAAGGATTCACGGGCAGTAAAAAGGATTACACATCACTACCCTATAAGAATATTGTCGCATATTCTGTCGAAACGTCTGGAACTCTGGATTTGGACTCGGAGCTGGAGATCTACTTCTCTGCGCTGGGCAAAGTGAAATTTGAATTCACGGGTCGAACGAATATCGTTGAAATATCGAAACTAATTTCTCAGAGAATATTCTGAAACAGGCTATGGATTGAGTGGAACCTCAAGAAGGTCGGGGCAGCTCGTAACCTTCTGACATTACGATGATCAACCGCCGCCCGAGTGGGGCGGCGGCGCTGTGAGGCCTTCATGAAAGGCTCAAGCGAGCAGCTTGTAGACCGTCCCCCTGCCCTCTACCTTCTGGGCGGCGATTGGCAGGCCCAGCTTCTTCTTCAACGAGCCCGAGATCGAACCGCGGACCGTATGCGCCAGCCATCCGGTGGCCTCGACCATCTCGGCGACTGTAGCACCCTCGGGGCGCTGGAGCATGGCGATGATCTTCGCCTGCTTGGTGCCAGCGCGGATGACGACCGGTTTCGCGGTGTCGGTGTCGTCGGGCGCGGGTTCGGCCTTTGCCTTCGCCTTCCGCGCGATAGCAACGGAGCTGGCCACCAGAGGCTCGATCCCGATGGCCTCCAGCCCGGCCTCAGTGGCGATCAGCGTGGTGCCGTGACCGTCGCCCGTCTCGCGCCACATCGGCTCGCCGCGCCGCAGATTGGCCTCGACCTCCTCGAGCCAGCCGCGAACGATCATCTTGCCGACCACCATCTTGGCGGCGGCGCCGACCAGCCCCTCGGGCAGCGGCAGGGCGAGGTTGCCGGGCCGGGTCGCGGCGCGGGAAAGGATCAGGGATTGGGTGTCGGACGGGGTGGTCATCGGGCCTCCGTGGCTCTGGGCGCGCGCTGTGCGCGCCTTCTACGGGGGCAAGCCCCGTCATCGTACGGGGCGACCGTCGCGCCGTGTGGGCGCGTCAGGCGGCGTGTTCGCCTTCCTTGAAGGCGCTGTCGGTGATCTGGCGCAGGAGGCCCGCGTAGTGCTTCAGCTTGCCGACATGCCCCCAATGAGTCTCGTCGGGGTGGGTCTCGAAATGGTCGTCGCTGAGGGCCTTCAGGCGATCCAGCATCACGTCGATCTCGGCCTTGGCGGCGATGAAAGCGTCGAGGGCCTTGTCGTTCGGGGCAGCGCGACGGGTCATGGCGGTGGCATCCTTCGCTGAGTTGCATCGTTCCGGTGCGAACACCATCGCTCTGTCGGGCGGATGATCGCAGGCAAATCGGAGCAATATCAGTGCTTTCTGATCGCTCCGGTCAGATCAGCCGCATCTCGGCCAGCGTGCGGCTGGCGGCACCAAGCTGGGCGGTGGGCAGTTCGATCTTGAGGTGCGACAGGACGTCAGAGGCCTCGGCCGGGATCCCGCTCTCGCGCAGCGCCTGCTCGATGACCTCGACGATGGCGTCCGGGCGGCTCAGATCGAAGCCATCGGGAAGGGCGGAATAGTCGATGCGGATGGTGGTCGTGGTCATGGTGAAGCCCTCCTGGGATCGGCGCGATGCGGCCTGTTGATGGACCACAGAATCGCTCCGGAGGGGAAGACAATCAACGGGAATAAATGTAGTTTCCTGTTTATTCTCAATATCTTGATAGGCTTCACGGCGCCATGAAAGGCATGAGCGAACGCGAGTATGCGGCGCATTCCGGCCTGTCCCGCGGCGGGGTGCAGAAGGCGCGCAAGAATGGGCGGCTGGTGGTCCACGACGACGGGTCGATAAACGCCGCGGCCTCGGATGTGCGGCGAGTGGAAACGACGGACCCCGACCAGCAGCGGCGCAGTCTGGGAGGCGATGGGCTGGCGAGCAGCCCCGGCGACACGACATCGTACATCAAGGCCCGCACGGCGCTCACGGTCTATGCGGCGCAGGAACGCCAGCTGGCGGTTCAGAAGAAGAAGGGCACGCTGGTCGACCGCGCGCGGGCGGAGACCCTCGTCTTCCGCCTGGCGCGGAAGGAAAGGGACGTCTGGGTCACCTGGCCCGGACGGGTGGCAGCACTTATGGCGGCGCAGATCATGGCGGAGGTGGAACGGCAATCCGGGGCATCGGTGACGATCGAGACCGCGATCATGCAGAGGGTGCTGGAAGCCCATGTCCGCGAACAGCTCGACGCCCTCGCCGACCTCCGGGTCTCGCTTGCATGATGAGGATGACGACAACGACCTGACCGCCGACCTCGACCTCGGCTTCGACGGCGCCGAGGATCTGCTCCGGGTCTGGCGGCAGGGGATGCGCCCCGATCCGAACCTGACGGTGTCGGAATGGGCGGATCAGCATCGTTGGCTGTCCTCGCGGGGCGCGGCCGAGCCGGGGCGGTATCGCACCGCCCGCGCACCCTACCTGCGCGAGATCATGGATGCGCTCTCGCCCGGTCATCCCGCCCAGCGCATCACCTTCATGAAGGCCGCGCAGGTTGGCGCGACCGAGGCCGGGAACAACTGGATCGGGTTTGTCATCCACCATGCGCCGGGGCCTATGCTCGCGGTGCTGCCGAGCCTGGAATTGGCCAAGCGGACCTCACGGGGCCGTCTTGATCCGCTGATCGCGGATAGCCCGGCGCTGCGCGAACGGGTAAATCCGGCCCGATCCCGCGATGCCGGGAATTCGATGCTGTCGAAAGAATTCCCCGGCGGCATTCTGGTGCTGACCGGGGCGAACAGCGCCACCGGCCTGCGGTCGATGCCTGCGCGCTATGTCTTTCTCGACGAGGTCGACGCCTACCCCGCCTCGGCCGACGAGGAAGGCGATCCGGTCACGCTGGCCGAGGCGCGGACCACCACCTTCTCGCACCGGCGCAAGGTGTTCATGGTCTCGACCCCGACGATCCGGGGGCTGTCCCGGATCGAGCGGGAATTCGAGGCATCGGACCAGAGGCGTTACTTCGTGCCCTGCCCGCATTGCGGCACGATGCAATGGCTGCAGTTCGACCGGCTGCGCTGGGCGAAGGGCCGACCGGAAACGGCGGCCTATCACTGCGAGGGGTGCGAGCGTCCCATCGCCGAGCACCACAAGACGGAGATGCTGGCCCGCGGCGAATGGCGGGCAACAGCCGTTTCCAAAGATCCGAAGGCCATCGGCTTCCACCTCTCGGCGCTCTATTCGCCGCTTGGCTGGAAAAGCTGGTCCGACGTCGCGCGGGAATGGCTGGCGGCCCAAGGGTCGGACGAGACGCTGCGCGCCGCACGCAAAACGCTTCTGGGCGAGACATGGGTCGAGTCGGGCGACGCGCCGGAATGGCAGCGGCTGGCGGATCGACGGGAATCCTGGAAGGCGGGCACGGTGCCCACGGCGGGGTTGTTCCTGACGGCCGGTGCCGATGTGCAGAGGGACCGCATCGAGTTCGATATATGGGCCTGGGGCCGGGGATTGGAAAGCTGGCTTGTCGATCACATCGTGATCCCGGGCGGCCCAGACGATCCGGCCGCCTGGGACAAGCTGACCGCCCTCCTCGGCCGGACGTGGCAGCACGCCAACGGCGCCTTCATGACGGTGGCCCGGCTTGGCATCGACACCGGCTACGAGGCCGCGGCCGTCTATGCCTGGTCACGCAAGGTGGGCTTTGACCAGGTCGCGCCTCTAAAGGGGCTTGAGGGCTTCAACCGTTCGGCCCCCGTTTCTGGCCCGACCTATGTCGACGCCACCATCGGCGGCAAACGGCCGCGCCGCGGCGCGCGGCTCTGGTCGGTGGCCACGGCAACGTTCAAGGCGGAGACCTACCGCTTCTTGCGGATCGAACGCCCGTCGGATGAAGACAGGGCGCTGGGCGTGCTGGGCGCCCCCGGCACGATCCACCTGCCCGGCTGGGCCGACACCGAATGGCTGAAGCAGCTGGTGGCCGAACAGCTGGTCACGATCCGCAACAAGCGCGGCTATGCCCATCAGGAATGGCAGAAGATGCGCGAGCGGAACGAGGCGCTGGACTGCCGGGTCTACGCCCGTGCCGCTGCGTGGATCCTCGGCGCCGACCGCTGGGACGAAGCCACCTGGCGGCGGCTGGAAGCGCACGCTGGCGTGGAAACGCGCATGCCCGCTGCCATCGCGATGCACACCACACCACCCGATCCGGCCCAGCCCAAGGCCGGAACCCTGACCACGCCACGCCGGAAGTGGCGGGCTTACACCCCGAACTTCATGAGGGACTGATGGACCTGGAACGCATGCAGGCCCTGCTCACCGCACTGCAGGAAGCCCGCTTCGCCGGGCTGCGCAGCGTCAGCTACGACGGCAAGACGGTGACCTATGGCTCGGACGCCGAACTGGCTGCGGCGATCCGGGATCTGGAGGGACGGATTTCTACCGCCTCGGCCACCCCGCGTCGCCGCCGCTGGGGCACCGTGGCCACGAAGGGTCTGTGACCATGGTGCTCGACGCCTTCCGCGCCCGCCTTGGGTCCATCATCGGCGGGTTCGATGCGGCGCAGTCCCACCGCCGCATGCGCGGCTTCCGCGCCACCCGCGCGCATGTGAACACGCTGATCGCCGCCTCGGGCGAGACGATCACCGCCCGGGCGCGCTGGCTGGTCCGGAACAACGGCTATGCCGCGAACGCGGTCGACGCCTTTGCGAACCATGTCGTCGGTGACGGCATCAAGCCTTCGTCGAAGATTGCTGAGGCCGCAAAGAAGGAGGAGCTGCAGAAGCTCTGGCTCGCCTGGACCGACGAGGCGGACGCCGAGGGGCTGACCGACTTCTTCGGCCTCCAGCGCAGGGCAGCCCGCGAGGTGTTTCTGGCGGGCGAGGTCTTCCTGCGCATCCGCACGCGTCGGCTGGAAGACGGGCTAACGGTGCCGCTGCAGCTGCAGATGCTGCCTTCCGAAATGCTTCCGCAGGACATGACCCGCGTCCTGCCCGGGGCCGGATCGATCCGGCAGGGGATCGAATTCGACGGGATCGGGCGGCGCGTCGCCTACCACTTCCTGCGCCGCCACCCCGGCGACATGACCGATCTGGGGCTGCCCGGGGAAACAGTGCGCGTGCCCGCGTCCGAGGTGATCCATATCCTCGACCCGGTCGAGGCAGGCCAACTGCGCGGCGTGTCGCGCTTTGCCGCGGCCGTCGTGAAGCTGTTCACGCTAGACCTATACGACGACGCGGAGCTGGAGCGGAAGAAGACCGCGGCGATGTTCGCGATGTTCATCACCTCCCCCGCCCCGGAAACCGCCCTCGATCCGGCCGAGGACGATCTGGAGGTCGAACCCGGCCAGGTCGTACGGCTTGACCCGGGCGAGGATGTCACGACGCCATCCACCCCGGATTCCGGGTCCACCTACGAACCCTTCCAGTACCGCACTCTCCTGCAGATCGGCGCGGCGCTGGGCGTGCCCTATGGCTATCTGACGGGCGATACGGCGAAGGGAAACTTCTCGAACACCCGGATCGCGCTGGTCGACTTCCGCCGCCGCATCTCGGCCTTCCAGCATTCGGTGATGGTCTATCAGCTCTGCCGCGCCGTCTGGACGAGGTGGATGGACATGGCGGTGCTAGCTGGCGCCATCGATCTGCCGGGGTATTCGACCGATCGGCGCGCATACCTTGCCTGCGACTGGCTCCCCACCAAGTGGGACTGGATCGACCCCGCCAAGGATGCCTCTGCCGAAATTCTTCAGATTGAGGCCGGGCTGAAATCCCGCACGCAGGCCATCGCCGAGCGCGGCTACGACGCAGAGCAGGTCGACCGGGAAATCGCAGCCGAACGGAAACGCGAGGCGGACCTCGGGCTCGACTTCCGGCGGCCGGAATCCCCGGCGCAGGCGGCGGGTGGCGGCGCTGCGCAGGGTGATGCCGAGGGCCAGCGACAGGATCAGCAGGAGGACGGCAATCAGGAAGCGGATGGAGAGGACAGGGAACCCCGGCCCGCGGAGGACGCATGATGCACCACACCCAGATCGCCCAGCGCGTCTTCAACACGCCTCTGATGGTTGATCCCGCGAAGGCGCTGGCCTTCCTGACAGGCCTTGGCCCGCGGATCGTGGGGCGGGACGTCAGCATCGAAGGGCTGGAAATCGCGGCCGAAGAGCGGGATGCGGCCACCCTGCCCGCGCGCGCCTCGCTGTTCGGCGACGACCTGACCAACCGCCAGGCGCGGAATGGTGGCCAGCCCTTCGCCGTGGTGGACGGCATCGCCGTGATCGAGATAGCTGGCACGTTGGTGCATCGCGGTGCGTGGATCGGGCAATCCTCGGGGCTGACCTCCTACGAGGGGATCGCCGCCCAGCTGCAGGCTGCCCTGGCCGACCCCGCCATTCGTGGCATCGCCCTCGACATCGACAGCTTCGGCGGGGAGGTCGCCGGGGCCTTCGATCTGGCGGATCGCCTCCGCGCCGCGCGTCAAGTCAAGCCCGTGCAGGCTTTCGTCGCCGATCACGCCCTCTCGGCCGCCTATGCGCTGGCGTCCCAGGCCGACTGGATCATCCTGCCCCGCACCGGCGCCGTCGGCAGCATCGGTGTTGTGGCCATGCACAGCGACATGAGCGGGGCGCTCGATCAGAAGGGCATTGACGTCACGCTGATCCATGCAGGGGCGCGCAAGGTCGATGCGAACCCTTATCAGCCCCTGCCCGAGTCCGTCCGCGCCCGGATCGCGGGCGAACTGGAGGACCTCCGCCAACTCTTCGCCGAAACCGTCGCCGAAGGGCGCGGCCGACGCCTCGACACCCAACGCGCGCTCGGCACCGAGGCCGCCGTCTTCCGCGGCGAGGCGGCGGTCTTCGCCGGTCTCGCCGACGAGGTGGCCGATCCCGTCACCGCCTTCCGCGCTTTCGCCGCCGCCCCCCGCGGCACATCCACCCTCAAATCCAACCCCAAGGGAAAGGGCCCGATGATGACCACTGCCCCCGAAGACGATGCGCAGCCTGCGACTGCGCCTGCCGCCAGCACCCCGCCGGAACCGGCCCCGCCCGCGGCAAGCGCGCCGCCGCAAACCGCGGCGGCCGCCATTTCGCCCGAGGCGATCCGCGCCGAGGCTGCCGAGGTCGCACAGGTCTGCGCGCAAGCCGCGCGCCTTGGCGTCCAGATCGATGCTGCCGATGCAGTCGCCAAGGGCGTGAAGCCGGAAGCACTGCGCGCCAAGGTGCTCGCCGATCTCGCCGCGCGCAGCGATGCCGCGGGCATCATCGCCACCGCCACGGCGGCTGGCGCGAAGGAAAGTCCCATCGTGGCGGCCGCAAAGAAGTCGGCCGCCGCCTCGCGCTGATCCCGGCGCATCCCATCCCCCAACATCCTGGAGACTGAACCATGCCCGTCCTGACGGAACCGCCCAGCATGGGCGAAGTCCTCAAATATGAGGTCAACCCGAACTACACCCGCGAGTTGGTAACGCTGCTCGCGGGGTCAGCCTATCCCGTGGGCGCTGTCCTCGGCCGCATCACCGCCAGCGGCAAGTACAAGATGGCGACCAGCGGCGGGTCGGACGGCGCGCAGACCGCCACGGCCGTCCTGCTCTATGCCGTCGATGCGACGCTCGCCGATGCCACCGGCATCGTCTTCGCCCGCGGCCCGGCCATCGTCTCGCGTGCTGGGCTTGCCTACGACGCCACCGTCGATGACGCGGCCAAGATCACCACCAAGATCGGCCAGCTCGCCGCCGCAGGCATTGTCGCGCGCGACGGCGTCTGATCCCCCTCATTCCCCCGGAGAATTCCCATGACCCTCGTCCGCAATCCCTTCGACGCTGGCGGCTATTCGCTGGCCGAGATGACGCAGGCCATCAACATCCTGCCCAACCTCTACACCCGCCTCGCCCAGATTGGCCTCTTCCGCTTCGAAGGGGTCAGCCAGCGCTCGGTCATCATCGAGCAATACGAGGGCGTCCTGAGCCTCCTGCCCTCCGTCCCCCTCGGAGGCCCCGCCACCGTCGGCACCCGGGAAGGTCGCTCGATGCGCAGCTTCGCCCTGCCGTGGATCCCGCATGATGACGTGGTCCTGCCTGCCGATCTTCAGGGCCAGCCCGCGCTGGGTGCGTTCGACGCGGCCGATCCCCTCGTCGAGGTGATGAACCGCAAGCTGCTCCTCATGCGGCGCAAGCATGCCCAGACCCGCGAATACATGGAGATGAACGCGCTCCGCGGCATCGTGAAGGACGGGGCCGGGACCACGCTCTACAACTACTTCACCGAATTCGGCCTGGCGCAAATCTCGGTCGACTTCGTTCTCGGCACTGCCGGAACCAACGTCCAGGGCAAGGTGCGCGAGGTGCTGCGCGCCATCGAGGACAATCTCCTCGGCGAAGCGATGACCAGCGTCCATGCCCTCGTCAGCCGCGAATTCTTCGACAAGCTGATCGCGCATCCGAAGACGGAAGAGGCCTACAAGTTCTACGCCTCGACCGGCGCGCAGCCCCTGCGCGAAGATGTGCGCCGCAACTTCCCCTTCGGCGGCATCCTCTTCGAGGAATACTCCGGCACCGTCACCCTCTCGACCAAGGCCACCGAACGGCTGGTCCCGGCGAACGAGGGGATCGCCTTCCCCTTGGGCACGATGGACACCTTCACCACCTACGGCGGCCCCGCAAACCTGCTGGAAACCGCCAACACCATCGGCCTGCCGCTCTACGCCCGCCAGCATCTCGACGAGAAGGGCCGCTGGATCGACGTGATGACCGAGGCCTCGATCCTGCCGGTGAACAAGCGGCCCCGGCTGGCGATCCGGCTGCACACGTCGAACTGACGGGCCCACCCATGTCCGTCCTCAAAGCCGCCATGGACCACATCTTCACCCATGCCTCCATGGCGGCCCCGGCCCTCTGGATCTCGGCCACCACCTCCGAGGAACGCCCGATCCGCATCATCCGCCGCGCCCCGGATCGCGTGACCGACTTCGGCGCGGGGCGCTTCGTCAGCGACACGACGGTGGTGGATGTGCGCGTGGCCGACCTGCCCGCTCCGCGCCCCGGCGATCTGATCGTGATCGGCGCCGACAGTCATGTGATCCAGGGGGAACCGCTGCGCGACCGCGAACGGCTGATCTGGACGCTGGACCTGAGGCCTGCATGAGGCTGAAGCTCGAAATCACCCCCGATCTCGCCGCCCTTATGCAGGCTGAAATCCGCGCGGGCGAGAAGGCCGTCACCACCGCCATGCGCGAGGCGGGCGCAGGCCTGAAATCCGCCTGGCGCGGCCAGATCACCGGCGCGGGGCTGGGCACCCGGCTCGGCAACTCGATCCGGCTCGCCACCTATCCCAAGGGTGGCGAGAGCCTGAACGCCGCAGCACTGGTCTGGTCGAACGCCCCGGTGATCGTCGGCGCGCATGACACAGGGCCTATGATCCGGTCACGCAACGGGTTCTGGCTGGCCATCCCCACCTCGGCCGCAGGCAAATCCACTCGCGGCGGTCGCATCACCCCTGGCGAATGGGAACGTCGGACGGGCCTGCGGCTGCGCTTCATCTACCGGCGCCGGGGGCCGAGCCTGCTGGTGGCCGAGGGGCGACTGAACAGCAAGGGGCGTGCTGTGGCGTCACGAGCCAAGACCGGCCGCGGGCTGACCACTGTGCCGATCTTCCTGCTGGTACCGCAGGTCAAGCTGCCGAAGCGGCTGGACCTGGCGCGGGATGCGGAGCGGGCCATCGACGCCGTACCGGGGCGGATCGTGGCGGGGTGGGTGGAGTCTCGAGTTTGACTCAGATGAGCGCAGAAAAGCGCCGAAGCAATGCCTCATTCGCGTCCCACCACCTGCACAAGGTTCGGGTCGTCATGAGTGCTTTCTCGATCTTTTCCGCTTGGCTTTCAAATGGTTGGTCGCAATCCACAAATGGCGTCTGCATCTGAAAGGCAAGCGTTCCGCGAGTGCCGACTCGCTCTAGCCTTATGCCCGTCCCGTCCAATCCATGTTCTTGGCGAAGACGTTCCACCGCCCATCCCCATTTCCGCAGCATTAGTTTCACATTCGCCTGTCGAAGCTGAAGAAAAATGGAGGGCGTCGGAAGCCCCGTGTGGCGTCGCAAAGACTTTCCTACGTCAAGATGCACGGTGAAGGAGTCCTCGTTTCGATCTCTCATCTTCATGCGGATATCCGGTGTGATCTCAGCCATCAGTAAGGAAATCCGGCCGAAGAATACGGTCCGGGCATCATCCGGGTTCGTCACTGGAACGACGGCCTGGTCAATCGCAGTGCAGAGAAGCTCGTACTCCTCACCCGAAAAGGGATGCAAGAGAGACTCGTAGGAAACCTGCCGATCAAAGTTGTCAGCCTTTCCAGCGGAGCGGAGATACGCACGGGGCGCCAGAAGCACGGTCAGAGCGCCATATCCTGAGGCGGATCGACAATATCTATCGACTTGGTTCTCTCCCCTGCGGGTGTAGGACCAAGCAGCGCTGATCTTGTTCTCGATCAGGAGGCGTTCGCCAGACAAAATAACATCGAGATCAATGGTTCCGCTGTCCGAATGGTGTGGCGACTGAGGAGTAACCCGTGTGGCACAACCTATGCCAGAGACGCCTATTTGCTTGCGAACCGAATCACAGAATGCCTCCGACGTTCGGAATGCTGCAGCAAATACGGCGTCTGTCTCGCGCTCGAGTATGCGTTGATCCGAAAGTGACAGATTTGATTTCATTCCGAAGACCCTCTGTCGAACCCGGCTAGTCGGCCTTCTCGACAAGAGTATGGCGTTTTCGGTGTTCAAGGATGGCACGGAAGTATTCACGCCGACAAACCTTTCGGGAGCAACCGGTCATGCCCACCACCCGCGAAACCGTCCTCGGCGCGTTGCTTGCGCGGCTGCAACCGCTTGCCGCCCTGACCCTGCGTGATGATGTGCTGCCCGAGAGGATCCCCGCGGCGGGGCTGATCATCCTGCGCGACGGCCAGCCGGGCGAGCCCGAGGTGACGCTGTCGCCCCTGCGCTATCACTACAAGCACCGGGCAGAGCTGGAGGTGGTCGTCCAGGCGGGCACCAGCCGGGCCAGCGCCTTCGATGACCTGATCGCCGCCATCGGCGCGGTGCTGGAAGCTGACCGGACGCTGGGAGGCCTCTGCGACTGGGTCGAACCGGAGGCCCCTGCCTCGGTCGACCTGCCCGTCGAGGGCGCCGCGGCCCTGAAGGCGGCGGTGATCACGCTCAATCTGCACTACACCACGACCGGCCCCCTGGCCTGACACCCCACATCCAAGGAGACCCCCATGGCACGCGCACACGGCGCGCGGGCGCAGATGGCGCTTGCGTTCGAAACCGTCTACGGCACCCCGCCCGCCAGCGGCTATCGGCTGATGCCCTTTGCCCGCACCACTCTGGGCGCCGAACAGCCGCTCTTGAACAGCGAACTGCTGGGCTACGGCCGCGATCCGCTGGCGCCGATCAAGGACGCGGTCACCGCCGATGGCGAGGTGGTGGTGCCGATCGATGTGGAGGCCTTCGGCTTCTGGCTGAAGGCGGCCTTCGGTGCCCCGACCACGACGGGGACCACGCCCAAGACCCACACCTTCCAATCGGGCAACTGGACCCTGCCCTCCATGGCCATCGAGATGGCCATGCCCGAGGTGCCGCGGTTCGCGATGTATGCGGGCTGCGTGATGGACCAGCTCAGCTGGCAGATGAACCGCTCCGGCCTGTTGACCGCCACCGCCCGCCTGATCGCACAGGGCGAGGCCATCGCTGCCACCACGGCCGCAGGCACGCCGACCGCACTGGGCCTGCAACGCTTCGGCCATTTCAACGGCGTGGTGAAGCGGAACGGCACCGCCTTGGGCAACGTCGTCTCGGCCGAGATCACTTATGCCAACGGCCTCGACCGGATCGAGACCATCCGAAACGACGGCAAGATCGAGGGCGCCGATCCCGGCATGGCCGCGCTGACCGGTCGGATCGAGGTGCGGTTCGCGGACTCTGCGCTGGTGACGCAAGCCATCGACGGCACGCCTTGCGAGCTCGAGTTCGCCTACAGCCTCGGGGCCAATGCCAGTTTCACTTTCACGGCCCACGCCGTCTACCTGCCGGTCCCGCGGATCGAGATCCCCGGGCCCCAGGGCATCCAGGCGACCTTCGACTGGCAGGCCGCGAAAGCCACCAGCCCCGCCCGCATGTGCACCGCCGTCCTCGTCAACACCGTCACGGGATACTGACCATGATCCGCCTGAACCTCTCGAACCGGCCCGAATGGCTGGACCTGCTGCCCGGCCTGCGCGTGCTGGTGGCGCCCCTCACCACCGCGCTGATGGTCTCGGCCCGCGCCGATCCCTTGATCGACGGCCTGTCGGAGGCATCAAGCCAGGAGGACATGGCGCTGGCCATGGCCAAGGCCGTCGCCCGCCGCGCGGTGCTGGATTGGGAAGGTGTAGGCGACGAAGCAGGCAACCTCGTGCCTGTCAGCCCGGCCGGGATCGATGCCCTCCTCGAAATCTGGCCGGTCTTCGAGGCCTTCCAGGCGCAATACGTCGTCCGCGGCCTGATGCTGGATGCGGAAAAAAACGCCTCCGCGCCCTCGCCGACTGGTCCTTCGGCGGGGGTGGTGGCTACTGCGCGGCCTGCCCAGGCCCCTGCCCGGACTGCCCCGCAAGACTGAACCGGCCACAGACGGTCGAAGGCTGGCAGGTCTGGGACCTGACCCAGCGCCTTGGCGGCCAGCTGCGGGTCTCGCCGGGGGCCGTCATCGGGTGGGACATGGGTGCCGCGCTTTCACTGGCGCAGGCGCTGGGCGTCAACACGATGATCGCCGCCGAACTGCTGCCCGAGATCGAGGCGGTGATGGTGCGCAGGCTGAACGAACAGATTGCGGAACGATCAGTTGGAGGAGACTGAATGCGGTCTCCTGATCAAGTTCGATCCGTTGGATCTCGATACCCATCGGAGGAGGCACCCCTTGCCAGACCTTTCAGGGCCTCCTTGGTCAGTGGTTTGCTTGGGGTACCGTCGCCATCTTTGCCCACGACGGGCTCGAATGACCTGCGTGACGCATCCTGCGGTACTCCGACAGATTTGGATTGGTGCTTCCCTGCTTTACGCATCTCGGGCTACCGGGACAGGCATCAAGCCGCCTGCAGGGGCACAATCCCTGAGACATCGACGGTCTCGCGGGCGCGGGCGAGATCCCAGGCGCGCTGCAGATTCATCCAGTATTCCGGCGTCGTCCCGAAATAGGTCGCAAGCCGCATCGCCGTGTCCGCGGTCAGCGCCGTCTCACCCTTGACCAGCCGTTCGATCCGGGTGCGCGGAACCTGCAACTTCCGGGCAAGCGCAGGCGCGCTCATACCCAAAGGGTACAGATACAGCTCGACCAGGACTTCGCCCGGATGGGAGGGGTTGGTGATCAGGCTCATCGTCATTCCCTTCAATGGTAGTCCACGATCTCGACATCCTGCGGACCCTGATCGGTCCAGACGAAACAGATGCGCCACTGGTCGTTGATGCGCACCGAATGCTGCCCCGCGCGGTCGCCGCTCAGGGCTTCCAGATGGTTGCCTGGCGGAAAGCGCAGGTCCTCAAGTTCCATGGCCGCGTCCAGTGCCGAAAGCATGGCACGCGTCCGTCTGACCAGATCAGCAGGAAACCCCTTGCCAAAGCGGCCCTGAACCGCACTGGCGGCGAGCTTTCCACGCGTGCTGATGATCATGATCGCCATGTATCATGCCATGATACAAAATTCAAGGATTCGCCGGAATGGCTGAGAAGAAGGTCTCCGTCCGCCTCGTGGCGGAGGGCGGACGACGCGTGCGTGCGGAACTGGAGGGCATCGGCGAGGCAGGCTCGCGCGGCTTCGGCCGCCTCTCCACCGAGATGGAACTGGCGAACACGCGTCTGGCCAGCTTCGCGCGCCGTGCCGGAGTCGCGCTGGCGGCGGTCACCGCAGCGGCTTCGGCGGCCGGGGTGGCGATGGTGCGCTCGGGGCTCGCCAACATCGACGCGCAGGCGAAACTCGCGCAGTCGATGCGCACGACCGTCGAGAGCATCCAGACCCTGACCTGGGCGGGGGAGCTGGCGGGCGTCTCGATGGGCGAGATCGAGCAGGCGACGAAGAAGCTGACCACCCGCCTGTCGGAAGCGGCCAGTGGCTCGGGCGCGGCCGTCGGTGCGCTCAGGCGGCTGAACCTGACCGCCGCCGAACTGCAGGCCCTGCCGCTCGACCAGCGCATCGTGGCGATCCAGGACGCCCTGAACCGCTTCGTGCCCGAGGCCGAGCGGGCGGCCGTGGCCTCGGACCTCTTCGGAGACCGGGCGGCGCTGGCCTTCCTGCGGATCGACAGCGCCACGCTGCGCGATGCCGCCCGCGACGTGCAGGACTTCGGGGTGGCGGTCAGCGCGGCCGATGCGGCACAGATCGAGCGGACGGGCGACGCCATCGCGCGGCTCAGCCTGATCTGGACCGGTCTCGTCAACCGGCTGACGGTGGCCGTCGCCCCGGCGCTGGAGGCTGTAGCGACAAAGCTCGCCGACATGGCGCGCGCAACGGGGCCCATCGGGCAGGCGATCACGGCGCTCTTCGACAACCTCGGACGGCTGGCCACCTACGCTGCGACCTTTGCGGCCGTCATGGCGGGGCGCTGGGTGGCGGGAATGGCGGCCGCTACCCTGTCAGTGCGCGGCCTTGCCACCGCACTCGTGTTCCTGCGCGGCGCCCTCATCCGGACCGGCATCGGGGCGCTGATCGTCGGCGCCGGGGAACTGGTCTATCAGTTCTCGCAACTCGTGGCCCGGGTCGGCGGCGTGGGCGAAGCCTTCCGGCTGCTGGGCGATCTGGCCCGCGAGGTCTGGTCGCGCATCGGCCTATCGCTCGACGCAGCCTTTGCCAACATGGCCGCTGGCTGGGAGGGCCTGAAGGCGGCCGGTCTCTCGGCCCTCGAGGGCACAATTGCAGGCGTCGTCAGTTTCGGTGACCGGACGGCTGCGATCTTCCAGGGCGCCTATGACGCGGCCGTGGCGATCTGGGGCAGCCTGCCCGGGGCCATCGGCGACTTCGCGTTCCAGGCGGCGAACGGGCTGATCGCGGGCGTCGAGGCGATGCTGAACGGCGTCGTGACGCGCATCAACAGCTTCATCGAGACGCTGAACGCGGCCCTCGCGCTGCTGCCCGAATGGGCCACCGGCGAAGGCGGGGTGCGGATCGGCACCCTCGACCCGGTGGAACTGGGCCGCATCGGCAATCCGTTCGAGGGTGCCGCGACCGCTGCCGGTGCCGCCGCCGCAGATGCCTTCTCCGCCGCGCTGGCACGCACCTACCTCGAGCCGCCCGACCTCGGACTCGGTGTCACGGCTGACGATGCCCGCGCCCGGGCTGACGGCTATCGCGAAGCGGCAGGCATGCTCGCCGACGCCGCCGGTCGGCCGCTCGCCAGCTGGCAGGCACTGAAGGATGCCATGTCCGGCACGGGGGCTGACGCCGAGACCGCGCTGGCGGACGCGGCTGCTGCGGCCGGCGCGCTGGGCGACGAACTGGACGAGACCGGCGGGGCGGCAGGTCGCGCCGGTGCGGCCGGGCGACAGGCAGGGTCCGACGCTGCCGCAGGAGCCGAGCAGGCTCTGACCGGTTGGCAGGCCGTCACCGCCGCACTTGCCGACTATGCCGCCAAGGCGCGCGACATCGGCGGGGATATCGGCAGCGCGCTGGTCGGGGCTTTCCAGAGCGCCGAGAACGCCATCGGCGACTTCGTGAAGACGGGCAAGCTCGACTTCCGCGACCTGGTCACGTCGATGATCGCCGATCTGGCCAAGCTCGCAGCCCGGCGCTTCATTCTCGGCCCCATCGCCAATGCCCTTTCCGGCGCGCTGGGCGGGGCGAGCGGGAATTTCGCGAACATCCTGCATGCGGGAGGGGTGGTCGGCGCCCCTGGTCCCGGACGCATGGTCCCGGCGCTGGCCTTTGCAGGTGCGCCGCGCATGCACAGCGGCGGCTGGGCCGGACTTCGCCCCGACGAGGTGCCCGCGATCCTGCAGCGTGGCGAACGGGTCCTATCCAGGCGCGAGGCGGCCGGTTACGGCCAGGCCAGCGCCTCGACCGTCAATGTCACGATCAACGCCCGCGACGCCGAGAGCTTCCGGCAATCCCGCACGCAGGTCGCCAGCGACATCGCCCGCGCCGTGTCGCTCGGGCGGCGCGGCATGTGAGGACCACCCATGGCATTCCACGAGGTCCGGTTCCCGGACAACATCAGCCGCGGGGCGCGCGGCGGTCCCGAACGGCGCACCCAGATCGTCGAACTGGCAAGCGGAGCCGAGGAGCGCAACGCGAGCTGGGCCCATAGCCGTCGCCGCTATGACGTGGCTTACGGCATCCGCCGTGCCGACGATCTGGCGGCGGTCGTGGCCTTCTTCGAGACCCGCAATGGCCGCCTCCACGGCTTCCGCTTCAAGGACTGGGCCGACTTCAAGTCCTGCCTGCCGTCACAGGCGCCCGGTTCGACCGACCAGCCCATCGGCACCGGCACGGGGTCGGCCACACAATTCCAGCTGACCAAGCGCTACACCTCCGGCGCGCAGTCCTGGACGCGGGCCATCACCAAGCCCGTCGCCGGAACCGTGACCATCGCCCTGAACGGCACGCAGCAGACCTCCGGCTGGTCGGTTGCCATCGCGACAGGCTTGGTGACCTTCGCCACGGCCCCGGCCGCTGGCGTGGCAATCACCGCGGGCTTCGAATTCGACGTTCCCGTCCGCTTCGACGCCGATGCCCTCGACGTCACCCTCGACCTCGAACGCCTCGGGTCGATCACCTCGATCCCGCTCCTGGAGATCCGCACATGAACGACGAGACCGGATTTCTGGCGGCGGTGCTGCGCGAGCTTGCGGCATCGACGGCGGTGATCCTCGCCGCCTGGGGCGCCCTTGGCGGGGCGACCAATGCCCTGACCACGCGGATGCGGCTGCGCGACGCGCTCCGGCACATCCTGCTCGGCGGCCTGATCGCGGCCGGAATGGGCAGCTTCTCGATGGCGCTCGTCACCGCCTGGCTCGCCCTGCCGCCGCAGGCGATCCCTGCGGGCGGGGCGGCAGGCTCGGCCGCCTATCTCGTGGGCGTCTTCGGCCCCGCCTTCATCGAACTCGTCCTCGCCCGGCTGCGCGGTGCGACGGGAGGGGACGACGACGATGAATGACTTTCTCCGCCTTGCGCGCGCCCTTCGTTGCGACCCGGGCAATCCCGGTCAGGCCTTCCGCCACCGCCTGGGCATCGGCCTCGCCATCGCCGCGCTGATCCTCGTCCTCTCGCTCCTCAGGTAATCCCATGCACATGACAGACCGGGGCCTTCTGGCCCTCGTCCGGCACGAGGGAATCGTGCCCGGACCCTATCTCGACGTGAAGACCGTCTGGACCTTCGGCATCGGCCACACGGCCGCCGCCGGTCCGCCCGACCCCGCGCGGATGCCCCGCGGCATGCCCGCCGATCTCGATACGGGGATCCGCGAGGCCTTTCGCATCTTCCGCGCCGACCTCGCCGCCTATGAGGCCGAGGTGCGCCGCGCCGTGAAGGTGCCGCTCGAACCCCACGAGTTCGATGCGCTGGTTTCTTTCCACTACAACACCGGCGCCATCGCCAGGGCCACGCTGACGAAGGCGCTCAACGCCGGCAATCGCGTTGCAGCCGCCGACGCGTTTCTGAACTGGCGGCGGCCGACCTCGATCATCCCGCGCCGCGAGGCCGAGCGCGACCTGTTCCGCCACGCTCGCTATCCCGGCGGGACGATCCCGGTCTGGGCCGTGGACCGCGGGGGTCGTGTGGACTTCTCGCGGCCGATCCGGCGGCTCACCGAGACCGAGGCGCTGGCGCTGCTGCGCCCGCCGCTCGTGCCGCCGCCGACTGTCCCCGAGCCTGCGCCCGACGCACCTGCCAGCTGGCTCGCCCAGCTGTTCGGCCTTTTCACCACCCTGATCCGGAGGGCCTGATCCCATGCGCTACATTCGTCCTACGTCCCTCACCTGGTGGGCAGGGCTGCTCGCCTTCGCGACCGGCGCCGCCTCCCTCGCGCTGCCCGCCACCGGTTCGCTCGCCGATCTCGCCCGGCTGATCACGCTCCTGTCTGGTTCGGGCGACGCATCGCCTGCCGCGCTGATTGCCCTCGGCCTCGGCCTCATCGGCCTGCGAGACCGCCTCGAACGCGGATTCCGCGGCGATGATTGAGTTCCTCACCGGCATCGTCGTGGGCGGGACGATGGGCGTGTTCGTTGCCGCCCTTTGTGCGGCGGCGTCGAGGGGAGATCGGCCATGAAGGCAATATCGCCCGCGCTGCAGGCCCATCTGGACGAAGGCACGACGACGCTGGCCTGGTGCTGGCGCATCACCCGTGCCGATGGGATGACCTTCGGCTTCACCGACCATGACCGGACCCTCACCTTCGACAGCACCGAGTTCGAGCCGGAAAGCGGGCTGACGGCGTCCGAGGTGCGCTCGGGCTCCGACCTGTCCGTCGACGCGCAGGACGCGCAAGGCGTGCTGTCCTCTGACCGGATCACGGAGACCGACATCCTCGACGGCAGATGGGACAATGCGGCGGTCGAGGTCTGGCGGGTGAACTGGGCCAGCCCTGCGCAGCGTGTGCTGTTGCGGCGCGGCGCCATCGGCCAGATCCGGCGCGGGCGGCTCGCCTTCGTGGCGGAGGTCCGATCGCTGGCCCACGTTCTCGGCCAGACGGTCGGGCGGACATTCCAGGCGAGCTGCGATGCCGCGCTGGGCGATGCGCGCTGCGGCGTGAACCTCGAGGCCCCGGCGTTCAAGGGCACCGGAACGGTCATCGATGTACTGCGCGACCGGGCCTTCACCGCTTCCGGCCTTGGCACCTTTGCCGCGGGCTGGTTCGCCTTCGGCCTGGTCGAATGGAACAGCGGCGCGAATGCCGGGCGGCGGGTCGAGGTGTTGTCCCACGACCTCGTCGACGGCGTGGCGATCCTGACCCTGCTGGAAGCACCGGTGCGCCCGATCACGGCGACAGACGCCTTCGTGGTCCGCGCGGGCTGCGACAAGCGCCTCACCACTTGCGGGTCGAAGTTCGCCAACGTCGCCAACTTCCGCGGCTTCCCGCACATCCCCGGCCAGGATGCCGTACTGCGCTACGCCACCAAGGACGGCGGCCATGACGGAGCTGTGCTGTGAAGGCCGCCGATCCTGCCCGCGTCATCTCCGCTGCCCGGTCCTGGCTGGGAACGCCCTATCACGACCAGGCCAGCCTTCGCAGGGTCGGCTGCGATTGTCTCGGCCTGGCACGGGGCGTCTGGCGCGACTTGGTCGGGCCGGAGCCGTTCCCGATCCCGCCCTACAGCCGCGACTGGGGCGAGACCGGGCCGCACGAGGTGCTGGCGGAGGGCGCACGCCGCATGATGCCGGAGATCGCACCCGCCGATGCGCCACCCGGTGCGCTGATCCTGTTCCGCATGGTGCCGCGCGCCATCGCCAAGCATGTGGGCATCCTCGCCAGTCCCGACACCTTCCTGCATGCCTACGAGCGGCTGGGCGTGATCGAGGAACCGCTGACGCCCGTCTGGCGACGCCGCATCGCCTTCGCCTTCCTGTTCCCTGCACGCTGAGATTTCATCATGGCCACGCTCGTCCTCGGCGCTGTCGGTTCCGCCATCGGCGGGGCTTTCGGCGGCGCGATCCTCGGCTTCTCCGGGGCCGCTATCGGCGGCTTCATCGGATCCACCATCGGTTCGGTCGTGGACAGCTGGATCGTGTCCTCGCTGGCGCCTGCGCAGAAGATCGAAGGGCAACGGCTCGACAGCTTGCGGATCACCTCCGCCACCGAGGGGGCAATCATCCCGCGCCTCTACGGTCGCATGCGGATCGGCGGCAACATCATATGGGCCACGGACTTTCGGGAGGAAACGAAGACCACGACGCAAGGCGGTGGCAAGGGCGGCGGCGGCAAGGTCCGGACGACCGAGTATCTGTACTACGCCAGCTTTACTACGCCAGCTTTGCGGTCGCCCTGTGCGAAGGACCGATCACCGGCATCGGCCGCGTCTGGGCCGACGGCAAGCCGCTCGACATGACCGGCATCACCTGGCGCTGGTATCCGGGGAACGAAACCCAGACCGCCGACCCGTTCATCTCCGCGAAGATGGGTGCCGCCAACACGCCCGCCTATCGCGGCACCGCCTATGTCGTCTTCGAGGAACTGCCGCTTTCCACTTACGGCAACCGCCTGCCGCAGCTGTCCTTCGAGGTCTTCCGGCCGCTCGCGGATCCCGACACCGCCGAAGGGCTGGTGAAAGCGGTGACGATTATCCCGGCCTCGGGCGAGTTCACCTATGCGACGGAGGCTGTGCGCAAGACGGTCGGGGCGACGACCACCATCTTCGGCCAGACGACAGGCGGCACGACCTCGGCCGAGAACCTGAACGCGCTGCCGGATGAAGCCGATATCGTCGTGGCCCTCGATCGGCTGCAGGCCATGGCCCCGGCCGTCGAGAGCGTCAGCCTGGTCGTCGCCTGGTTCGGCAATGACCTGCGCGCGGGGAACTGCACGATCAAGCCCGGCGTCGAGGTGGCGACCAAGGTGACCAGCCCGAAGGTCTGGTCCGTGAATGGCGTGGTTCGGGCGAATGCGCATCTGGTCAGCCGAGATGCCGAGGATCGGCCGGTCTATGGCGGCACGCCCGCGGATTTCGCGGTGGTGCAGGCGATCCGCGAGATGAAGGCGCGCGGGCTGCGCGTAACCTTCTATCCGTTCCTGCTGATGGACGTGCCGCCCGGCAATACGCTGCCGAACCCCTACAGCGCCAACGCTGCCACACCGGGCCAGCCCAGCTTCCCCTGGCGGGGCAGGATCACCTGCTCCCCTGCGCCGGGATATGCGGGGACCGCGGACAAGACCGCCGCCGCGGCGACGCAGGTCTCGGCCTTCTTCGGCGCGGCCACCCCGGCGCAGTTTGCCGTATCGGGCGACAATGTCACCTGGACCGGTCCCGCCGACGACTGGGGCCTGCGCCGGATGTTCCTGCACTACGCCCATCTCTGCGCGGTGGCAGGCGGGGTCGATGCCTTCCTGATCGGCAGCGAGATGCGCGGGCTGACCACGATCCGCTCCAGCGCCAGCGCCTATCCGGCCGTCACGGCCTTCAAGGCGCTGGCGGCGGACGTGAAGGCGGTCCTCGGGTCGGGCACCAGGGTGGGCTATGCCTCCGACTGGTCGGAGTATTTCGGCCACCAGCCGGGCGACGGCAGCGGTGACGTCTATTTCCACCTTGATCCGCTCTGGTCGGATGCGAACATCGATTTCATCGGCATCGACAACTACATGCCGCTCTCCGACTGGCGCGACGGGTTCGATCATGCCGACGCCCTGCAGGGCTGGCCCGCGATCCATGACCGGGCCTACCTGCAGGCCAACATTGCGGGCGGCGAGGGCTTCGACTGGTTCTACGCCAGCGCGGGCGACCGGTCGGCACAGATCCGGACCCCGATCACCGACGGTGCCGCAGGCAAGCCTTGGGTGTTCCGCTAGAAGGATCTGCGGGCCTGGTGGTCCAACCCGCATTTCGACCGACCGGGCGGGATCGAAAGCGGCGCGCCCACGTCATGGGTGCCGCAGTCGAAACCCGTCTGGTTCACGGAACTGGGCTGCCCGGCCATCGACCGGGGCACGAACCAGCCGAACGTGTTCTTCGACCCGAAGTCGTCCGAGAGCTTCACGCCGTATTTCTCCCGCGGCTGGCGCGACGATGCGATCCAGCGCGCCTATCTCGAGGCCAGTTACCTGTGGTGGGGCGAGGCAGCGAACAACCCGACCTCATCCGTCTATGGCGGCCGGATGGTGCATGTCCCCGAATGCGCCGCCTGGACCTGGGACGCGCGGCCCTATCCGTTCTTCCCCGAACTGACCGGGGTCTGGACCGACGGCCCGAACTGGCGGCTCGGTCACTGGCTGACCGGACGGCTGGGTGCGGTGTCATTAGCCGCGCTCGTGCGCCATCTCTGCCTGCGCGCAGGGCTTGATGAGGCGTTAATCGACGTCTCATGCCTCTGGGGTGCAGTCGAAGGCTATGTGATCGGCGCGCTGGAAAGCCCGCGCGCGTCGATTTCGACGCTGGCCCGGCACTTCGGATTCGATGCCATCGAGACCGAAGGCGTGATCCGCTTCGTCATGCGCGGGCGAGCATCGAGCCTCACCTTGACGGTGGATGATCTCGTCGCCAGCCGTGAGAGCGAGGCGTTCGAACTGACCCGCGGCCAGGAGACCGAACTGCCACAGGCGCTGAAGTGGCAGGTCGCCCGCGCGGACGAGGACTATGACGCGGCGCTGGTGGAAGCGCGCCGCATCACCGTCGACGCGACGCGCATCGCCGCGGAAAGCTTCCCGATGGCGATCCCACCCGAGGAGGCCGAGCGCCGTTGCCGACGCGCGCTGATGGAAGCCTGGATCGGCCGGGAAAGCGCCACCTTACGCCTGCCGCCTTCGCGGCTGGCCCTCGATCCGGCCGACGTAATCCGGCTGGCGCATGATGGCCGCGAGGTGGAATTCCGTCTCGTCTCGGTGGCCGATGCAGAAGCGCGCGGGATCGAGGCGGTGCGTCAGGACCGTGCCGCTTATGACCTGCCGCCCGGCGATCCGCGGCCCGCTTCGCTCGCCAGCCCCGTTGTCTTCGGGACGCCGGAGGTGGTGATGCTGGACATCCCGCAGATTTCGGAAGATCAGCCCGCGCATCGCCCCCTGATCGCCACCCATGCCAGCCCCTGGCCCGGCGAGATCGCGGTCTTCCGCAGCGCCTCGACGGATGGGTTTTCGTTGCTGACCACATTCGGCAGTCGGGCCCGGATCGGCACGCTGGCCTTCGACTTCTTTCCGGGCCCGACGTCGCGCTTCGATCTGGGCAATGCGCTGGTGGTCGATCTCCTGTCCGGAACGCTGGAAAGCGTGACCGAAGTCGCGCTGTTCGGCGGGGCCAATGCGCTTGCGGTCGAGTCCGCAGCAGGGATGTGGGAGATCATCCAAGCCGGGGCCGCCGAACTGATCGCCCCCGGCCGATACCGTTTGACTCGCCTGTTGCGCGGCCAGCGCGGGACGGAACAGGCCATGGGCAATCCGGCCCCAGCCGGGGCGCGGGTGGTGGTGCTGGATGCCGCGCTTTCGGCGCTGCCCATCGCCGAGGCCGATCTCGGTCTGCCCTGGAACTGGCGGGTGGGCCCGGCCGCACGGGCGGTGAGCGACGACAGTTACGCCGCGCTGGGCTTCACCCCGACCGGGCGGGGCCTTGTCCCCTTCGCCCCGGTCCATGTCGAACAGCCGTGGCGAACGGCGCGCAGCCCGGGCGATCTGACCATCCGCTGGACGCGGCGGTCCCGCGCGCTGGTCGCCGATGCCTGGGAACAGGTCGAGGTGCCGCTGGCTGAAGACGTTGAGTCCTACGAGGTGCCGATCCTCGACGGGACGGCCGTCAAGCGCACGCTGACCAGCAGCACGACCTCCGTCCTCTACACCGCCGCCCAGCAGACCACTGATTGGGGCGCACCGCTCGGGCCCGGCCAGACGCTGGTGATCCGCATCTTCCAGCTCTCGAACCGCCTCGGCCGCGGCACGCCCGCCGCGGTCACGCTGCAATTCTGATCCCAACCCACGGGAACTCAAATGTCCGACACCACGACCCATCTGGGCCTGCCCTACCTCCTGGCCGCCCAAGCCCAGAAGCATGTCACGCATAACGAGGCCTTGCGCCTGCTCGACGCGATGGTGCAGCTCTCGGTCCTCGACCGCACGCGCACCGCGCCTCCGGCGAGCCCGGCGGACGGCAACCGCCATCTGGTGGCCTCTGGCGCGACTGGCCTCTGGGCGGGGTGGGATCTGAACATCGCCTTCTGGGTGGACGGCGCGTGGATCCGGCTGGTGCCGCGCATCGGCTGGCTCACTTGGGTCGCGGCCGAGGGCCTGTTACTCGTCTGGACCGGCAGCACCTGGGAAGTGGTGGGCGAGCCACGCGACGTGTCGGACGCCGTGTTCAGCCTGGTGAACGATGCGGACCCCACGAAGAAGGCGACCTTCTCGCTCGCAGCGATCAGCGCTGGAACCACCCGCAGCTTCACCCTGCCGAACACGTCTTCGGAACTGGCGATCCTTGCAGGCACGCAAACCTTCACCGGCAACAAGACGTTTTCGGGGACGCTGACCGCCTCCGGGACGGTAACCACGTCCGGAGCAACAGCCACCATCGGGACGGCAACCGGCACCGCGACCTACGGCATGGGCACCGGGGCCACGACCAGCGGCACGACCAAGACCCTGAACCTTGGCACCAGCGGCGCATCCGGATCGACCACCGTCGTCAACATCGGCTCGGCGACGGCAGGGGCCGGGGGCACCACGGTGGTGAACACGCCGACGGTGACCTTCGCCAATGCCGTGACGCAGGTCGGCATGCCGCAGGCGAACCTGACCGCGCAACTGCTTGGCCTCGGCGGGGCGACGGCCGACAGCTACAATCGGCTGTCCGTGAACACCCCGGCTGTGCTGTTGAACAATGCGGGCGCTGGGATCGAAGCGACGGTGAACAAGGCCGCGGCTGGCAATGACGCCGCCTTCGCCTTCAAGACCGGCTTCTCCTCCCGCGCCCTGATCGGCCTTCTCGGCAACGACGACTTCAGCTTCAAGGTCAGCCCGGACGGGTCGGCCTTCTTCGATGCGATCAGAATCGACCGCACCAGCGGCCAGTTGGAACTGCCGCAGCCGACCGTTCTGCCGGGGCTCTCGGCCGCGCCGACCCCGCCGCCTGCAGGCAAGGCCGCCGTCTATGCACGAAACCGCGCAGGCGCTCCGTGGATCGACGTCATGCGCCCCTCGGGGCGGGACTTCCCGCTGCAGCCGCATTTCGGGGTGAACCGGATCGCGAACTGGGCGCCCTCGACCGGCACGACGATCACCAGCGAAGGCCTGCCGATCACCTCGGTCGGCACCGTGTCGCACCCGACGCTGGCCGCCACGAACCTTGCAGCCTCGATGCGCCGCTGGCGTCTGACCTCGGCGGCCGTGGCGGACTCGGTCGCCGACCAGCGATCCGCGGGCTGGGCCTGCTGGCGCGGCAACGCGGCGGGCCTCGGCGGCTGGACCTTCGTGACCCGGATTTCGCTCACGACCCTGCAGGCCACCGGCATGGGGTTCTTCGGCCTCTACGGCTCAACCGCCGCGCTGGCGACCACGCTGACGCTGGCCGCGGCCATCAACTGCATCGGCATCGGCTTCCAGCGCGGGACGCACACCCGTTGGCAACTGGTCGCGAACGACGGCACCGGGGCGCCGACGCTGACCGACATGGGAGCAAGCTTCGCCATCGCCACGGGCGGCGTGCTGACCCTGTTCATCGCCGCCCCGCCGAACGGATCATCCGTCTGGGTGCGCGTCGTCGACGAGGTCTCCGGCGCGATTTTCGAGCAGGAGATCACCGCCGACCTGCCCGCTGCGACGCAATTCCTGTCGCCGCGGCTATTCATGAACACCGGCGCAACGGCCGCCGCCGTCGCCTACGACTGCGCCGGGGTCTACGTCGAGACGGATTTCTGACGGCGAGGGCCACAGGCGTGCGGATACCGTGCGATCAGGTCGTCGTGGGGGACGGCATTGGACCGGTCGGCTCAATGGATGGCATCAGCCCCGCAGCACTTCTTGAACTTCTTCCCGGAGCCACAAGGACAAGGATCATTTCGGCCAATCTTTGCGCGCGCGGCGGGGGCACCGGGCAGATTGGCCGGTCCCTTCGCCCTTCCCTGCGCCTTGACCCAGGCATTCAGGTTCGCGACCAGATCGGGGATCATGTCCGGGGCCATCGCATCGAGTTCCCGGATGGCGTCCTCACCCAGTTCCGATCCGCCCTCGGCAATGTCGTGCAGGGCCAGAAGCATCGGAATGCTGGAGGCGATCTCCTCGTCACTGCTCTCGACCGTCGCCTCCCAGGCTTCGGGACGAAGTTGCATCGCGCGTTCGAAGCCTGTGATCCACGGCTCCCACATCAGGTCGCCCGTCAGAGGATCCTTGTCGTAGACGGCCTCATAGTCGGTCGGTGTCTTTGCCAGACCGCGCGCCACGCGATTGTAATGCGTCATGACTGCGTCCAGCGTCGCGGTCGCCTGTTCCATGTCGGCAAAGTGCGGCGCGATTTCCTCGCCCCAGACGATGGGTAACCACTCGCTGGGCAGGATCATCTCGGGACACACGAGGATCCCTGCGACGAAGCCATCGAATTCGCTGAGCAGCATGCCGTCGTTTTCGGGCGGCAGAGCGATGAGGCATTCGGAAAGCTGGTTCAACTGTCTCTGGCTATGACCCATGCGCGATCACCTTTCCTTCTGCCGTTGCGTGCTTCGCAGGACCCAATCCGCCCCGCCATAGGTGACAGCGTAGATCAGGACTTCTGAGGCATCGTCGTCCACCACAAAGGCAATGACGGCTTTCCGCCCGGCCGGAATCGCCCGTAGTCCGGGGGCGATTTCAGCGCGGAGACTTCCCTTGTGCGGCGTGGCCTTCAGGGTGGCGATGGCCGCCTCGATCTCGGCCAGCTTCCGCGTCGCGATATCCGGCCCGGCATAGTCGAGGATCCACCGCGCGATGGCGTCAAGGTCACGCGCGACGAGAGGGTGCAAGCGGATGCGGTAGGTCACGCTCCGCGCGCAGCCTCGATCGAGGCGCGGGCGGCGGCGAAGGCATCGTGCTGATCGATGAACGCGTCGCGCGGCGTTTCCATGCGAGCACGGATTTCCTGCGCGAGGGCCGAGAGGGCCACGTTGCGCTCTTCCTCATCCTGCATCATCTGTTCCAACGCAGCCGCGACCGCGGCACTCTGGGTCGCGAACACGCCCTGCCCGACCTTTTCCGAGAGGAACTGGTGATGGCGGTCGGTGAAGCTCAGAGTGGTCTTGACGGTCATCCGCGCCTCCGTGGGTATGACTGAGTCATATATCTCTTGGCGGCGCTGTATGCAATCGGCCGCGATCAAGGGTTGGCCCTATCGCGTGCTCCCGATTCAGTCCTTGTCCGGCGTGATCGCGCGCGACGACGGCACAGGGGTTGCGGTGCGGAGAATGGCAGCGCCTATCTCCGCACCTTCTGCGGCGAATGATCGGCCCCCCTCTGCAGCGGTCCGAATTGGGCGGCAGCATTTGGAGCAAGACCTGGTGCACAGCACGCCCGAAGGCATCGCTTGCCAGCGTATTCATCTTTGCTTATCTTGAATACGAGAAGACGGAGGCCACCATGTCCCAGACCACAACGATGACGGTCCGCATCAGCGGCGCGCTGAGCGAGTTTGTGGCGTCGAACGTGGGCGAGAACGGGTCTTACGAGAACATCAGCGAGTACGTGCGCGACCTGATCCGGCGCGACAAGGAGCGGGCGGAAAGGGAGGCGTTTGATCGTCTGAAGGCTGAGCTGACACGCGCCTTCGCAGCTCCGGAGGAAAGCTATCGCCCGTTGACGGCGGCCGAGGTCATCGCCCGGAACCGGGGCTGACATCGTGGCCATCCGCGTCCAGGAGGCCGCATCGCTGCGGCTTGACGAGATCTACAGATACACGCGCGACCGCTGGGGCGCCGAGCAAGCGGATCGCTACATCACCGAGCTCTTCGCGGCGTTTGACCAGATCGAAAGCCATGGCGTCGCGTCGCGCCCCATCCCGGCTGAGTTCGGGGTGGAGGGCTTCTACTTCCGGCACGCACGTCATTTCGTGTACTGGCGGCGTCTGTCGAACGGGGACGTCGGCATCGTCACGATCCTGCACGAGCAGATGCACCAGATGGACCGGTTTCGGGACGATCTTCCGAAGTGACGGATGCCTCCGGCGACGATTATCCGCACCGTCGATGGGGGGCTCGTCAAACGTTGACCAGGCGTTGACAAGAATTTGGAACGACGAAACCCGAGCGTTTAGCTCGGCTTTGAAGTCTTTGATAACGAGAAGTTTTTTGGTTGCGGGGGCAGGATTTGAACCTGCGGCCTTCAGGTTATGAGCCTGACGAGCTACCGGGCTGCTCCACCCCGCGACCCTTGATCGTCCGCCGCAGAAGCGCTGGTCTGACGTGCTGCGACGGGTTCACCGTAACGAGAGATACGCGGATATGTTCCTTTCTAGGTTTGGCGGCGACCTACTCTCCCACGTCTTGAGACGCAGTACCATCGGCGCTGCGGCACTTAACGGCCGAGTTCGGGATGGGATCGGGTGTTTTGCTCGCGCTATGACCACCAAACCGAGAAAGGAACACATCCAATCCAAGTTAGCTTTCGACCTGGCCAAAGCCGAGCCTGGCTTCTGCTGGATCAAATCAAGCCTATCGGGCCATTAGTACCGGTCAGCTGAACGCATTGCTGCGCTTACACCTCCGGCCTATCGACGTGGTCGTCTTCCACGGCCCTCAGGGATACCTTGTTTCGAGGGGGGCTTCCCGCTTAGATGCCTTCAGCGGTTATCCTGTCCGTTCATAGCTACCCTGCACTGCCGTTGGCACGACAACAGGTCCACCAGTGGAACGTTCACCCCGGTCCTCTCGTACTAGGGGCAACTCCTCTCAAGTATCCTACACCCACGGCAGATAGGGACCGAACTGTCTCACGACGTTCTAAACCCAGCTCACGTACCTCTTTAAATGGCGAACAGCCATACCCTTGGGACCTGCTCCAGCCCCAGGATGAGATGAGCCGACATCGAGGTGCCAAACGGTGCCGTCGATATGGACTCTTGGGCACCATCAGCCTGTTATCCCCAGAGTACCTTTTATCCGTTGAGCGATGGCCCACCCACGTGGGACCACCGGATCACTATGGCCGTCTTTCGACTCTGCTCGACTTGTCAGTCTTGCAGTCAGGCTGGCTTCTGCCATTGCACTCAACGAGCGATTTCCGACCGCTCTGAGCCAACCTTCGCGCGCCTCCGTTACTCTTTGGGAGGCGACCGCCCCAGTCAAACTACCCACCACGCAGGGTCCCGGACCCGGATAACGGGCCGCGGTTAGACACCAAGCAAGGCAAGGGTGGTATCTCAAGGGCGGCTCCACGGGAACTGGCGTCCCCGCTTCAAAGCCTACCACCTATCCTGCACATGCCTGACCTGGTGCCAGTGCGAAGCTATAGTAAAGGTTCATGGGGTCTTTCCGTCTAACCGCGGGAAGTGTGCATCTTGACACACAATTCGATTTCGCTGAGTCGATGTTGGAGACAGCGGGGAGATCGTTACGCCATTCGTGCAGGTCGGAACTTACCCGACAAGGAATTTCGCTACCTTAGGACCGTTATAGTTACGGCCGCCGTTTACTGGGGCTTCAATTCGGAGCTTGCACCCCTCCTTTTAACCTTCCAGCACCGGGCAGGCGTCAGACTGTATACGTCGCCTTGCGGCTTCGCACAGCCCTGTGTTTTAAGTAAACAGTCGCCACCCCCTGGGTTGTGCCCCCCACCCCTGGTTGCCCAGGAATGGGGCCTCCTTCTCGCGAACTTACGGAGGCATTTTGCCGAGTTCCTTCAACATCGTTCTCTCAAGCGCCTTGGTATGCTCTACCAGTCCACCTGTGTCGGTTTGGGGTACGGTCTGATGGAGGGCTATTTCCAGGAACCTCTAAGCAGCCCAGACAATCC